>OIZF01000193.1_pt1 | contig 43473 bp, 35 predicted proteins | sample 1588471 | NCBI WGS metagenome assembly OIZF01 (sample SAMN03283279) | human gut metagenome | biome: human-associated habitat; material: feces | host: Homo sapiens | place: Peru | collected 2012
AAGCCGGTGACTTGCTCTTGTCTACGAGCACCTTTCTGCCTTTTCTTACCAATTGTGAAATTGTAGGCATGATTTTAATTTTTTAATTTATATATTTTATTTTCAATTGTCGTGTTCATCAAACGGCTCTTTTACAAGCCGTTTTCGGGGTGCAAAGGTACTAACTTTTCTCGAAACTACCTAATATATAAAAACACAATCTCACTGCGGAATAAAAATTTTAATGTACTACAGGTTATTTTAACAACTGTTTACACAAACTTTTATGTTACTTCACTTCAAACACCAACCTCTTCTATAATCTGAACCACGAACTTATGCTATGCATTTTACGTGCTTTAACGACATTGGAGCATTGCGTTTTCCATCTGCGTCGACCGATGCGGATGTCTGCGTCGACCGATGCGCAACGAAAAAGTGTGAGGTTCGCACTCAAAGAGCAGCGGTGTTTGACTACAAAAGGCGATAAAAAAAAGGCGCAATTCCATCGCTGGAACGCGCCTATGTGCATATTGGTTTGCCTAAGACTGTATTTAAGACAGCCTATAAGCTAATCATTGCGTGATTAAGCCTCCGGGTTGTTGAACGGAGTAGCTGTACGTGGCTGCTGTGCCTCTGGCAGATTAATCTTGCCGAAGTTCTGCTCATACTTCTGAATGTTGTCGTTGAGAGCCATAAGGAGACGCTTTGCGTGCTCCGGAGCCATTACGACGCGGCTGCGTACCTGCGGCTGCTGCATACCTGGGAGCATACAAGTGAAGTCGAGGATAAAGTCGCTTGATGAGTGTGTGATGAGTGCGAGGTTAGCGTAAACGCCTACGCCGATTTCTGGCTTCAGTTCGATCTGAAGACCCTGGGGCTGCTGGTTCTTGTTCTCTTCCATTTTTGTTATTTTGTTTAAGTTATTAATTATGTGTTTTCCTTTTGTATCTGCAAAGATAATGCTTTCAGTTGGCTCGTGCAAATTATTTGTTAGAAATATGCTTTTGTGCTTGCCAAATCTCTATGCTGTTAATGATGTTCTGCCACAGGATATAACAGCCAGGTCCTACCGCAGACAGGGGCGAGAGGTAGGTACAGGCTATCCATATGGCGAAGGCAGTGTTCTTCTGTCCAAGTCCCTGACCGGTGTTCACCGTTTCGCCGAACTTGCCGCCTATGGCGCGTCCACAAGCGAACTGAAAAACGCAGAGCAGGAGCGACCCGATGGCGATGAGCAGCATAAAGACGAGTGTGGTTTCGGCGTGGAAGATGTTCTTCATCGTAGTGCCGGAGACGATGAGCAACGAGCATCCCCAAAGGTAGTATGAGAGGTCTTTTACACTGACGATACGCTGACAGAGACTCTTGGCGTGATGCTTCACAACGTAGGCGAGCAACATAGGCACTACGAGCACCGTGAACACCTTATATAATATAAGGGCGAAGGCGGCGAGGAAGTGCATCTCGCGTTCGCTGTCGAGGAGCGGGAAGCAGACCGGTATCATCAGTGCCGTTATGAAGTTGGAGAGGAAGGTGTAGGTGGTCATCTCTTCGAGGTTGCCTCCGAGCTTCTGCGTTACGACCGGAGCAGCCGATGCGCACGGACTGATGATGCACGTGAGTAGCGCTTCTGCGAGGATGAGCAGGTTGCCGCTCAGCCCGAAAGCGAGCACGGCTGCCATCACTGCACCCACGCAAAGCAGCTGAAACACGCCGACCCACCAGTGCCATGCTACGGGGCGCAACTTACGGAAGTCGACCTTGCAGAACGTGACGAATAGCACGAGGAACATAAACATCGGAAGCATGGCGTCGAACACGGGTGCGGCAGCTGTTGCAAAGCTGTCGAGCTGGGGCACGAGCGCGAATATTATATACACCACGCAGCCGGTTCCGATTGCCACGGGTAGCGTCCAGTCTTTCAATAAGCGTATAAGTTGCATAATCATTATGTTATATAAAGGCAAAAGTAGCTAAAATATATCAGATAGTAGCGATTGTTCGCATTAATTTAGTAATTTTGTACACATGAACGTAAAAATCGACAACTCATGGCGCGAGCATATTGGTGCGGAGTTTGAGAAGCCTTACTTCTCTGCGCTCACCGACTTTGTGCGCCACGAATATACCACCACGACGTGCTATCCGCCTGGATCGCTCATCTTCAACGCCTTCAACCTCTGTCCGTTTGACCGTGTGAAGGCGGTAATAATAGGTCAAGACCCATACCACGAGCCCGGTCAGGCGCAGGGATTGAGTTTCTCCGTGCCCGAGGGTGTGCCTTTTCCGCCGTCGCTACAGAACATCTTCAAGGAGATACAGCTCGACCTCGGGAAACCCATACCACCGACGGGCGACCTCACGCGCTGGGCAGAGCAGGGCGTGCTGTTGCTCAACGCCACGCTCACTGTGCGTGCGCATCAGGCAGCGAGCCATCAGCGTCATGGTTGGGAGCAGTTCACTGATGCTGCGATACGTGCGCTGAACGCCGAACGCGAGAACCTTGTATTCATCCTTTGGGGTGGCTATGCTCGTTCTAAGGCGCAGCTCATCGACCGCTCGCGCCACCTCGTGCTCGAGTCGGTACATCCCTCACCGCTGTCTGCCAACCGTGGCGGGTGGTTCGGCAACCACCACTTCTCGCAGTGCAACGCCTATCTGCGCGAGCATGGCGAGCAGGAGATTGACTGGTAACTCGCCCGCGGAGATTACTCTGCCGAGATATTCTCCCACAGAATTCACGAAATTCACGGAAGAGGTTGCTGAAAGTATTCTCCCACAGATTTCACAGATCGACACAGATAGGTTCTTTCAAGGGGGTGCACTTGTCTCAAGTGCACCAACAGAGCAAGAAGTGCACCAACAGAGCAAGAAGTGCAACAACAGAACGGGTTGGTGCACTTGAGACAAGTGCACCCCCTTGAAAGCAGCATCTGTGAAAATCTGTGCAATCTGTGGGAGAATATACAGCAAGAAGGTTCTGTGTATTCCGTGAATTCCGTGGGAGAACATACTGCAAGAAGAGTGCAATCCGTGGGAGAACATACACACAGCAAAAAATAGAAATAATCATTAAGAAACAAAACAGAAATATGATACTCGACATTGAGAATATACTCGTCTCGTCCGACATCATCACCGAGCAGTTCTGCTGCGACCTCGATGCCTGCAAGGGCATCTGCTGCGTAGAGGGCGATGCCGGCGCACCCGTCACTCTCGAAGAGATTGGTGGCATCGAAGACGCGCTCGACACCGTATGGGGCGACATGTCGGCTCAGGCGCAAGCCGTGGTCGACAAGCAAGGTGTGGCGTACACCGACCGCGATGGCGACCTCGTGACAAGCATTGTGGGCGGCAAGGACTGCGTCTTTACGTGCTACGAGGGCGACTGCTGCCTATGTGCCTTGGAGCGTGCGCACCGCGCTGGCAAGACCTCGTTCATCAAGCCTATCTCCTGCGCCCTCTACCCCATCCGCGAGAAACGCTTCGCCAATGGTACCGTGGCACTCAACTACAACCGATGGGATGTGTGCAAGGACGCTGTGAAGAAGGGTCGCGAGCTGCAATTGCCCGTCTACAAATTCCTCGAAGGTCCGCTCACCCGACGCTTCGGCAAGGAGTGGTACGCTGCGCTTTGCGAGGTGGCTGAACATTTCGACGAGCTTTGCGAGTAACGCTGTCGCCCACCCTATCCACTGATAGCAATACGAAATATACAATTACATACAATTAATACTATACAAATAATCGCATAAATGTCAAAGAAACTAATTGCGCTTATTACCACCGTCGTGGTAATGCTTGCCGTTGCCTCACCAGCCACAGCACAGCGCATAAATGTAAAAACGAACGCATTGTATTGGCTTGCCATGTCTCCCAACCTTGGGGTTGAGTTCAGAATTAACCGCCACATGACGTTCAATCTCGAAGGTGTAGTCAACCGAGTTAGTGGCTTCAAGCCATATGGTGTCTCCAACCTCAGCACCAAGGGCTTCGCATTCGAACCCGAAGTACGCTACTGGTTCAGTGCTCGTCCGCAGGCGGGTCATTTCGTTGGTCTAACAGCCGTTGCTGCGAACTACGATTTACAGTTCAACGATAAACGTCACGACGGCGATCTCTTCGGTGGTGGTATCACCTATGGCTATAGCTTCGTACTTAGTCGCCACTGGAGCCTTGAGACTACGATTGGCGTTGGTGCTGTGTATCGCCAAGAGAAGTATTCACGTAGCGAAGAGGAGCGTGCCTCTCTTGACAAGCCGAACGTAAGCACCGTCAACTTCGCACCAATCAAGGCTGCTGTCAGCTTTGTGTACATTATTAAATAGTAGGAGATGGAAACCATTATTAAATAAACAGATATGAAAAGCATTATATCACAATACATCACCCTACACATCAAACGGCTGCTCATAGTGCTCGTTGCCGTTATCAGCTTCTCACTCGAAGCCGAGGCTCAGGGCGTGATACGTTTCACGGGTCGCGTAGTGTCTAAGCAAACCGGCGAACCGCTCATTGGCGTGAACATCACCGACATCAAACTACGCCGCGCTCTCGCCGTCACCGACGAGGACGGACGCTTCTCCATGAACACGCAGATTGGCGCACAGCTGCGCTTCTCTATGATTGGCGCGAAGCCCGAGATACTGAAGGTGAAGAACGACAAGTTCACAGAGGTGAAGCTCAACGAAGACGACATTACTCTCGGCGAGGTGGTGGTGAAGACAAAGCGCATCACCGACCGCATCATGCCCGAACCAACCGACATTGAGGTGAAGGGCAACTGGCTATACGTGCGCACTCGCGTGCGTGTGCCGAAGGAGATGTTCCACAGCAACAGACGTCTCGTGGTGCAACCTATATTAAACAATGTGACGGACAAGCAGCTCACCCTCTTGCGTCCGATGGTGTACGACGGCAAAAAGTATAACATCACACAAGACCGACTCTACAACTACGACATTAAGAACAGCGACAATGGCGATCCACTCGCTAAGTACATAACGGTGAAGAGTCGCACGCTGCGCGAGAATGGTCGCGACAACGACATCCTCGGCTACACCGATTCTATATATGTCGAGAACCTGAAAGCAGACTACTCTTGCGACGTGTACATGGCTATAGAGGACTACACACACATACTCTACCGCGACACCACCATCATTGCCCGTGGCACGGTAAACCCTCTGCGATGGCTCGACTGCTCCATCATGGGCAGTACGCTTAACGACGAGGCCTACTACCCCACACCCGAGAAGCAGATGCGCAACAGCAAGGGTAGCATCAACTTGAAGTTCCTCATCGGCAAGTCGACGCTGAACACCGACGACCCACAGAACCACGCCGAGATAGAGAAGCTGCGCCGTCAGATTGATGCCATACGTGCCGACAAGGATGCGACGCTACTGTCGTTTGAGCTTGAGGGTATATCGTCGCCAGACGGTCGCCTCTCGCGCAACCAGACACTCGCACGCCAACGTATGGAGTTCGCCTTAGGACATATACGCAGTCAACTGCCCGACGACCTTCGCAACGACATGGAGTTCGGCACGAAGTCGTCAGTAGCTACATGGAGCGACGTGGTGACACTGCTGCGTCGCGACTCGCTCTTCAGCGAAGCTGATAAGGTGCAAGGCATCATCGACCGCTATGCCGACCCCAACGTACAGAGCAGACGTATGCGCCGCCTGCCGTTCTACAATAGTGTGCTCGAAGCACGCTATCTGCCTCAGCTGCGCCAGGTGAACTACACCATGAACTATGCTATATTCCGTCAACTCACGATTGACGAAATTCGCCAGCTATATGCCGACGATTATCATAAGCTCTCACGCTACGAGTTCTTCATGCTCTACCGCAACGAGTCTGACCCAAAGAAGCGCGAGACCATCCTGCGTCAGGCGTTGGAGATGTTCCCCTCGTTCATGATTGCAGCCAACGACCTCGCTGCCTTGCTCATCGAGCGTGGCGAGCCCGACCCCGAGCTATTGGAGAAATTCGCAGGCGAGAAGGCACCAGTGGCTGTCAACACCAACCACGCCATCGCGTTACTCAAAGACCAACAGTATGGCGAGGCAGACGAGATAATGAGCTACGTACCCAAGACCGACAATACACGTCTGCTACACGCCGTGAACGGTGCGTTCAACGGACGTTACGAGGACAACTACTCAGTCATTGCTGCTACGAGCAAGCGCAACAACCTGCTCATGCTGCTCGCCATGAAACGCAACAGCGAAGCACTGAAGCTTAGTCGCGAGTTGCCCGACGACGAAGCACTCACCCATTATCTGCGCGCCGTATGCCTCAACCGTGCTGAGGATGCTGTCGGAGCATACGATGAGCTGAAACGTGCTTTCGAGATGGATCCATCGCTGAAGAACATAGCGCACGTCGATGGTGATGTCAACGATTTATTGGTAGAAAAACACAATAAGGAGGGGCTACAATAATATGAATAATATGATACGAACGGCAATGATAGCACTCATTGCCACTGCTTATACCACAACAGCACACGCACAGATAGACGGCGGAGCTCTCGAATACATGCTTCAACGCCCACGTGTGGCAAAACAATGGCAGCACAAGAAACCATTCGACCATCTGTTCGTCGACGGAGGCATAGGAACGAGCGTCATGGGAGCGCGAAAGCCTGAGTTCGATTTGAGCGGAGGGTTCAACATCGGCGATTGGATTACACCTGAACATGGTGTACGCTTAAATATAAACACCGGCGAGTGGAGCACACAAGGAGTAAAGTCGAAGTACACCACCCTCGGACTCGACTATCTGCTCAACATCACTGCGATAGCACAGAGCGGACGCTACTACACGCCGAAACGTTTCGAGGTGTACGGCATAGCGGGCGCAGCTCTCGCCATAGCACACAACGCCGGACCAGCCGATTATGGCATCGACGTACACATCGGTCTGCGCGGACAACTCGCTTTGTCGCGCAATGTATATGCATACCTCGAACCGCGCTTCGGCTTGGTAGAGGATCAAATCTCGCAGGTGAACAACTGGCATGGATGGCGACCGTTCACCACCCTCACCATGGGCTTCGGCTATCGTCTCCCCGTTGTGCGCAAGCATTACGCCGCACCCGACAAGACCAAACACAGCTTCGCCGACGGCATCTTCGTGAGCGGACTGGTAGGTGCTACGTTCCTTTCTAATGCACACAACGCATCGTGGGGCGATTATGCAGGCGTTCGTCCTATGGCGAGTGTGGGCAAATGGTTCGACCCGTACAACGCAGTGCGCCTCTCACTAAGTGCCGTCACCATGCGTCCTACTGACCAAAAGCGCACTAAAGCACTCAGTTCGCAGGTGGAGTACATGCTCAATCTGAGCAATGTGCTCACCGGTGCTTACCCCGAGCGCACCTTCTGGCTTAATCTGTTGGGAGGTGTCAGCTTCAACCGCTCCAACTGTCAGCCTTACGGACTGAAGAACAGCTGGGGTGTGAGCGGTGGTCTGCAAGCCAACGTGCGCATCTCGCGTGGTCTCTCCTTTGTCATCGAGCCGCGTGTAGACATCTACGACAAGCACTTCATACAACAGAATGGTCACTTCAAACCATACAACGTGATGCCGTCGCTGCTCACTGGCTTCGTCTATACTTATCACGACAGATACGCCATCGAGCGCCGTGCTAATGGCGACCGCGGCACAAAGAAGGTGTCTATCAGTATCGCAGGCGGTTTGGCATCTACGTCTACGAAGATGAAGCAGAGCGACTACTGGATGCCGACAGCGCGTCTGAGCTATACGCAGTGGTTGCGCTCGGCAAATGGTCTGCGCTTCAGCCTTGATGGCACAATGCGCCGTTATACTGCTGAGGGTCGCTACGCTAAGGCGGTGGCTGACTTCGACTGGCTTGCCGACCTCACCGCTATGAACTATGGCACAGAAAACCGCGCGTGGTTGTCGCTGCGCTCAGTGGTGGGCTTTGCTATCGGTGCCGACTACGGAGCACATAAGGCATACTTCGCTCCTGACGTACACGCAGGTGGTCAGGCTCGCATCCGCCTCTCTTCTACCACGGGCTTGTTCGTAGAACCTACCATGGCTTATGAGCTGTCCGATCGTTTCAAGGGCAAGAACTGGGGACGCGTTACGCCGCGTGTGCTCGTTGGTATCGACTATGTGCTGAACCGCGAGAAGCACACAAGCGAACTGAACGAGGCTCCGGAGCAGAAGAACGTTGTGGACGTGAGTGGCGGAGCAGGCTTCTACTCGGGCAACTTCGGCAAGGTGAACGGAACAAAGAAGCTGACTTACAACGTGCGTGCCGGATATGGTCGCTGGTTGAACGGTGTGCATGGTGTGTATGGCAGCGTGAGCGAGACGTTCCTGAAGCGCGATACGGAGCACACTAACCACATCACCACCGTCGCCGCCGACTACATGATGAACATACGCAACGCTATCACCGGCGAACAGAACGACGACCGTCTCTTCCAACTTACCGGTTTGGCTGGTGTCCAGATGGGCATCAGCTCGGGCGAGGGTAGGAAAACAAAAGTGGTGCCTGGTGTGAACGTTGCTCTACAGGCAGGTTGGCGTTTAAGCCGCCACTTCGAGATATACGCTGAGCCGTCTGCCGTTGTGCATGGAAAGGGCATCGAAGACTCGAATAGTCCTGCTCACGGCGAACTTAAGTTCAGCATCGGAACGAAGTTCCACTTCTAAGCGATATTAAGGTGTGTCATAACTTGCGAGTTATGACACACTTTTTTGTATCCATCCGTTACAGAGGCTAACAGAATGAATATGCATATCTTCATATTTATTGTTATTTACGTTGGTGTTTACGTGGTTGAATGTTGATGTTTTGTTGCGTCAATGTTGATGTTTTTTCATCGGATTCCGTCCGCCACCCAATCGGATTCCGTCCGCCGTCCAATCAGATTGCGTCCGCTGCCCGATTGGACGGCGTTCGGTGTACGATGACGAACTGTAGGAGTAAGATGTGTAAAAGTTCAATTAGTGCGGACTTCAAAGGCGTGAAACGCAGACGATTAGAAGGCATTAATTCTGTATTAGAGTTTTCTAATCGAAAAAAAATATCGGCTGTTGGCGTACGCCGTTCAATAATTATTCATATCTTTGCGACTGGTTATGACGGTTGCAAAAGCCACCAACCGTTTATCTACAAACTATTAAACGAACACCTTATGAAACAGAACAGTTCTAAACGCAAAGCACTCATCCCGAGCGGTGTATGGTGCATAACCACAGTAGTAGTACTCTTCGGCTATCTCGGCATGGTGATGGGTGTGCCGAACATGCTCAACACTATTATGCACACAGCGCACGACCTGCTCCTCAACACTGTGTTCTACCTGATGAGTATCTGCGTGATAACCGGTGCCATAGGCAAGGTGTTCGTAGAGTTCGGCGTGGTCACGCTGCTCGAACGCACGCTGCGACCGCTGATGCGCCCGATATTCAACCTGCCGGGCGTGACATCGTTAGGTGCGGTTATGACTTTCCTTTCGGACAACCCGGCAATCATCTCGCTTGCGCACGACAAGCGCTTCGCAAGCTACTTCAAGAAATATCAGTTCATCTCGCTCACCAACTTCGGTACGGCGTTCGGTATGGGTCTGCTCGTCATCGTGTTCATGGCGAGTCAGGGCTACTATGCCGCGCCGTTCATCGGTCTGCTCGGTGCGTGCTTCGGCTGCGTCTGCTCCACGCGACTGATGCAGCGCTTCGTGCTGAAAGCCTATCCGCAGTATGCTACGGAGGACGCGGTAGCTACGGAGGACATCGAGGAAGAGGAGAAGGAGGAAAGCGAGAGCGAGGAGAAGACCGTGTTCATACGTCTGCTCAACGCCATGCTCGACGGCGGACGCAGCGGCGTGGAGGTGGGCATAGCCATCATTCCGGGCGTGCTCATCATCTCTACGTTCGTGATGATATTCACGTTCGGCGCAGCTGCCGACGGCTCATACACGGGTGCTGCCTATCAGGGTGTGGAGCTGCTGCCGTGGCTGGCTAACAAGATCGACTTCGTGTTCGAGTGGCTCTTCGGTTTCCACGATCCGCACCTCGTGGCGTTCCCCATCACGGCACTCGGCGCAGTGGGCGCTGCCCTCAGTCTGATACCCAACTTCATAGCGCACGGCTGGATTGACGGCAACGCCATCGCCGTGTTCACCGCCATCGGCATGTGCTGGAGCGGCTTCCTCAGTACTCACACCGCCATGCTCGACTCGCTCGGCTATCGCGACCTCACCCCAAAGGCTATCCTCGCCCACTTCTGCGGCGGACTCGTGGCTGCCATCACCGCCCACTGGATGTTCGCCCTCTACTCGCTGGCGGTGGGATAGGCAGCTATTATGCAGAAAGGATAAGATACAAGACATAAACACAACATTATGGCAAACGAAGTGAAAAGATACCTGCACAACGGATTGGAACTGCCTTTTGAGGATTGGAGCAAGACGCTTCACTCCTTCAACGACTTGGCTTCAATCGTTCAGACTACTCATGATGCAGCACAATCGTCCGCAGTAAAAGCAATCAATCGTATGCAGACTATGCGCAACTGGCTCATAGGTTATTACATCGTTGAGTTTGAACAGCACGGCAAGGATAGGGCTGAGTATGGAACGCAACTGCTGAAGAAGTTGGAGGAAAGGGTGGATAGGAAGGGACTGACTACAACTTTGTTCAAATGGGCAAGAAAGTTCTATAGATTATATCCTCAAATGATGGAAAATTTACCAATCCCAATTTGTGCGACAGTGATGCACCAATTACAACCAATTGAAAATAAAGAAGATACAATTGGTGCATCAATGACGCACCAATTTGTAACACCTGGCAAAACAATAATCTCTCACTTGTCATTTACGCATTTACGTGAGATTATGACTCTTGACGACCCTCTCGCCCGCTACTTCTACGAGCAGGAGTGCATCAAGTGCACGTGGTCGGTTCGTGAGCTTCGCCGTCAGATAAGCACAAATCTATATGTCAGGGCTGGCATCAGCACCAATCCCGAAAAATTGCTTTCTCTCCCGTCTGTTCAAGGGCACGATTCTGCAGAGTTGCAGATACGCCAGCCGTTCACCTTCGAGTTTCTTGGACTGAAGGCGCAGGAAGTTGTTGACGAGCATGACTTGGAGGATGCGCTTATCAGCCACCTGCAAGAGTTCATTCTCGAACTCGGCAAGGGCTTCTGCTTAGAGGCTCGCCAAAAGCGCATCATCATCGACGACGAATATTACTATCCCGACCTTGTGTTCTACAACCGCATACTGCATTGCGGCGTAATCATAGAACTGAAGAACGAGGAGTTCTCCTACGAGAACTTCGGACAGCTCAACGCATACGTATCGCATTATCGCGAGAACGAGATGCAACCTGGCGACAACCCTCCAATCGGCATCCTGCTCTGCACGCGCAAAGGCAAAAAGATGGTGGAGTACGCGCTCGCCGGCATGGATAACAACCTCTTCGTTTCTACCTATATGCTTCAGCTGCCCGACAAGAAGACATTGGAGGAGTTTTTGCTGAAACAGTTGGAGGAAGAGCATTGAGTTGGTATATAAATGACAATCCCCTCGTTCAGCATTGCCGAACGAGGGATTCGCTATAGATTTTTATAACGGCAAAACCTTAGCGGAGGTTTCTGGTCTCCGCTACGGTTAATAACAAGTTTCACTGTATCAAAACGACAATCAGCGTTTGTGCGGTCCGCTCTTTATCAAGATTTCCTCAACAACATGCCTCGTGAGGTCGCCCAACGGCAGTTCGATGGTCACCTTGTTCGAGATTTTGAACGCAGGAGTGATGATAGGCACCGTCTCCATCTTGTGCTCGAAAGCATTGAAGCGGCGCTCAACACCGAGGTTCACGTAGAAGCTACGACTGCCGACGGTCATATATCCGCCGTAACTTGTCGTAGGCACGAACGGGAATGCCGCCATGCTGAAGAACGGATTCGTGTTGTAATAGGTTCCGAAGACGGTGAGCGCAAGGTTAGGGTTGAAGCTGTAGGATAGTTGCCCCGACACGCCGTACTGCGTGAATACACGCCCGTAGTAGAGGTAACGATTGGCAGCCAGAGCACCTTGCACATTCATACCACCCAGACTATACTGCACACCGCCGCTCACCGACTGCACATCCATCAGTCCGATGTAGCTGCGGTATGCGCCCGTAGCAGTCAGCCTCATGTTCTTCAACACTTCCATCGATGCCGTCTCAGAACGGCTCGCATCGTAGCCATAAACAAGCGGCTGCGCTGCAGAAAACGACATCGGCACTATCGCCATACTCGGCGCAGCAAGAAATTCGGAGGACGACAGTGCCTTCATCATCAGAATATCCGAATAGGTCGGCGTTATCGGGTGCAGTTCAGCATTTGGAGCAAGTTGGTGAAGCTCCGTACTCGGAGTAAGCTGGTGAAGCTCCGCATTCGGCAACGGCATCTGCTGCCCCGACACTTCCTGCGCCGTTGCTCCCTGCCCTACTGTCAATAGGAACAATAAAAAAGCTATCAGTTTCCTCATGTCGCTCAACCCTTTATATTATAATATCCAAAGTTACATAAAATTGCCAACACCGCACGTCGTGCCTCATGAGTTTAACCTTTTTTATTGTCGGCTATGCGGAAAAACATTAAACACTTTCCTAAAGACTTCATGTTTCAACTAACTAAAGAAGAAGTAGAAACTTTGAAATGCCAAAATGGCACTTCAAGTTGGGGAGGTGATAGAAAAGCATAACGAGCAATACGAGCAGATTGAGTTCATACAACTCTATCATAAATCTCACGACCGCTTTCTTATTATCGATGATAACATATACCTAATGGGAGCCAGCTTAAAAGACATGGGCACGAGTCTTTGTGCTATTACAAGGTTGGAAATGTCTGCAGAGATTATATTGAACTTACTGAAAGAATCTATGCAAAAGAGTTCAATAATAAATGAAATAAACGAACCTATATCAAAGGATTTAGAAACTAATTTTTATTTAAAAGTTCGGTAGTGTAAACAGAACTGTGTCACGGCTCTATTTTTTATTCTTCCCGTCTTCTTGTCTGAAGAGATTTCACATACATGGTGCTTCCCAAGTTTCAGGCACATTCCATCAAGGAAAAGAAAATGGCTGTGCTGTGACTCAGATTCCTGACGGAGATAGATGAGCATACAAAGGAAGTGCTACAGGAGCTGCTGGACAATCCCGAGACCTTCAAAGCTCTGAAGGCTGCGGAAGAACCCACCATGACAAAAGACGATTGTGTTCCGTTGTATCTGATTTTTAGAAAGAAATAGGCCACTTAAATAATCCTAAATTTACATGTAAGCATTAATATTCCTACATATTCTTGCTATTATCTATTTTTTTCTGTATCTTTGCAACTGGATTGTATAACTAGACCGCAGTTGTCGCTGTAAGACGAGTTCTTTCATGATAACCGAGTCGGCAGCCTACGCCGTGCAGAGTGTAGTGAAGTCAACCATGACATATCTATACGAATGCGGGCATTGGGTGGGAAGACAATCCAGACATAGAAGGCGTTTATCGGCGCTGTGTTTGAGACACACTGAAATCTTCCAAAACTATCAGTATCAAAGTCTCGAATATGGTCAACGGTAGATGCCCCGGGTGTGATTATATCAATCACGTAGAAACCTTGTAAGCATAGATTGTACCTTATTGGATACAATCAAATGTATTATATAGGTATTTTACGGATGTGATTTTCATATCGGCGTGGGCTCTGACGTTGTCTATTCGACTTTGATAGGCAGTTGGAAGAGCCTCAGTGTGTGGAATGGACAACAGGACGATTCCACGCTTTTTTGTCACAATTTAGCTGATTTCTGTTTAGAAAAAAGTTAGCACCGATATGAAAATCGATGAATGTACATCAAAAGAAGTACACACCTCAGGAGGTGGTGAACCCCCTCCCTGCGCTGGATTTACCTCCAACGCTCTCCCCAAAGCTCAAAGCACAGTTTCTGTAGAGAGTTCACAAACAGGGGTGTCCACCAGATATGTACCTATATCAAGTAGGCATAAAGAGGAAGATGTTCCTCATTGGTATGCCTTACGTACCACATACGGTAGAGAGAAAAAGGCATACGACTACATGACAGCCAAAGGCATTACAGCTTTCTACCCTACACAAAAAACAGTAAAAATTATTAAAGGCAAACGCAAAATTGTAACAGAGTCACTATTACCAAACATTTTCTTCGCCTACGGTACCTTAAACCAACTCAAGATCTTCGTTTACGACAATATAAACCTCCCCTTCCTCCGTTTTTACTATCGCCACGTTCACGTTGGACGCATAATTGAGAAGATTCCAATGACAGTACCCGACTATCAAATGGAAAGTTTGAAAATTATCTGTGCTGCCGATACGGATAATACCATCGTATCATTTGTCAAAGTTCCAAAGTTCGAAAAAGGACAGTTAGTAAAAATTATTGATGGAACATTTAAGGGAGTGGTTGGAAGAGTTGCAAGATGGCAAGGTCAACAGAGGGTGGCAGTTGTTATGCAAGATTTGGTGACGGTTGTAACTGCATATGTACCAAGTGCTTATTGTGAGATTATTGTTTAAAAGTAGAAACAACATATAAAGAGACGTTTACTTAAAGACACATAAGAATATAGCAAGTAAGTTTTCCACGATTCTTTTTAATGTTGTTTGAAGTTTGAATTAAAGTTGACGTATTGGAAAACAGCGTCAAAACAAATGCATTATATAATGAAACGCATATTTTTAAGTTATTCCATTTTACTACCCTCATTGCTTGCCATATCCTGTACTAAGGATATTGTAGATACAACAGGAAATGTAGTTGGAGTAGTTAGCGATTCCCGCTCAGGAACTTTTCTTTCCGGAGTATCTATTGCTTTGTCACCAACCGGGAAAACAATTACCACTGGTGTTGATGGAAAATATGAATTTAGAGATATTGAATCGAAAGAGTATTCCATATCCGCAAACAAGTCTGGATATAAATCGGACAAGAAGACAGCCTTTGTTCAGGTGGGACAAGACACCAACGTAGACTTTCAGTTGATTCCGTCTACGGGAGACCTTGTGCTTTCCCAAAACTCCATCGATTTTGGTAACGATGCCACAACATTAACTTTTGACATTTCTAACAAAGGCACCGCACCACTTACCTGGCAACTTAGTGAAGATGCTTCATGGCTAACCTGCAATCCCACTTCAGGCACCACACAATCAGGAGAGAAATCCTCTGTAGTAGTAAACGTAGACCGTAAAGGACTTGAAAGAGGCAACTATTCGCAAACAATAGCCGTATCATCAAGCGGTGGCAGCTCTATCATTAATGTAAGCATGTCTGTCCGGAGATTGATGATAAGCCTATCACCTGAGGAGCTGGATTTCGGCTCCACCACAACCTCCATGGAACTAAACATCACAAACAATGGCACTGGCAATATATCGTACACTCTTAATCCTTCAAACAGCTGGATAAAGCTTTCGCGCAATACTGGTACATTCACACAGACAGAGAATATCACAGTAAGCGTAGACAGAACATCTTTGTCTGAGGGCGATCATTCTGGAAATCTAACATTAACAATAGGTGATGAAAAGCTAAGCATACCTGTGAGAATGAATATCCCTTCCAAGGAGAAACCTACAGTAGCATTGCAAATAGTGGATAATATCACCTATAATAGCGTCACATTCAAAGGAGCAATTGCAAGCATCGGCAGTGCAAAGGTCAACCGACACGGTTTCTGCTGGTCAACATCAGAAGACCCAACAGTATCAAGCGCAGGAATATGCAATCTCGGAGACAGTAATAAGGCAAAAGACTTCACCTACAACGCATCATCTCTCGAGCCAAGCACCACATATTATGTTAGGGCTTATGCCGAAAACGCGGAAGGTATAAGCTACAGCAACAAGAAGAAGTTTCAGACTAAAGGAACTCCACAGCTGGCAACTGTTGAAACGGGAGCTGTAAGCAATGTCAAAGCCACACAGGCTGACATTGTAGGAAATATTACGAATTTAGGCAACGTCGCCAGCATTACACAATACGGACATGTATGGAGCACGCATAATGCGCCTACTATAAACGACAATAAAACAAGCCTTGGAACTACGACCGAGATTGGAGTTTATCATTCATCCATGACAGGTCTTGCTCCTAATACCACTTATTATATACGTGCGTATGCAACCAATAGTGTTGGAACAGCATACGGCAACGTAGCTACATTCAAAACAGGTTCAACAGTAAGTGTATCAATAGATGATTATGGCAACGAAAACAATTGGACAAGATAATATGTCACAAAAAACAACACCAGTCTTTCTGTTATCAGCAATTATTATGTTCTCTTCATGTAGCAGCGAAGAGAATCAGGTCGTCAATGCCTTTGATGCTGACAATCATACAGTCAGCTATTGCAAGGCTTTCATGAACGTGTCTACAGAGAAGTATACTGATGAAGGTACGACGCGTGCATCAGAAAACTGGAGCGACGGCGCAACAATATATGTGACACTAAAAGGAGACAACACAAAGAATGACGGAAGAATTGTCTATAACAAAGACGATGACAGCTGGACACTTCATTATGACGGCATTCTCCCCAATGGCGACTACACGGGGGAAGCATATTACATAAAAGGAACAAACAAAGCTGACAACAATGCCTTGTCATTCAACTCAAAGAATCCGGTATACGTAGACACGAACATTAAATGTCAGCGCAAATCTGAAAGTGCGTGGATAACAGTAATGTTGCATCCTCAGACCGGACGCATTCGTTTTCACGGAACAGCAGACAAAAGCATAAAGATATCTGGAGTATGGAGCTATACATCCTTCGACATTCCTAATAAAATCCTGTCCACATCACAGACACCTATCAGCCTGACTATTAATGCTGACGGGTATACCCCATATCGTTATTGCTCGTTTCCGCAGACATCAAGAACAATGAATGTAGCCTACGACAATTTTCTGTTTACGACGACGTGTGAACATCCCATCCTTGACGCAGCACAAGCTGGCTACATGGAGCTACCAACGGAAGAAAACCATAACGGGTGGGAAATGACAATGATTTCGCTTCCTTCTGTTTCTGACGTGACGGTTAGCGGCGTGGGCACTCATCAGGCAATCTGCTCTTCGTCCATTCTATACAACGGAAATACCTCCATAAGCGACTGTGGTTTCTGCTATTCAACTACGGCTAATCCAACAATAGATGACATGCGCGTCAGCTATGGAAAGCCTGCTGGCAATACCTTTTCAAAGAACATAACGGGACTTACAGAAAACACCACCTATCACGTACGAGCTTATGCCATTAACGAGTTAGGCGTAGCGTATGGCAAGGATAAAGAGTTCACAACAGTGGCAATAACGCTTCCGACGCTTTCGTCAGTTACGGTTAACGGAAAAGAAGGTGAAGGCGAAGCTGATTTTTCAGCGGTAATCACTTCTGACGGTAACGGCATCATCACAGAATGCGGATTTGTATATTCCACTCATGAAAAGCCTACCTTAACAGACAATAAAATACTTAGCGAGTCAAAACAAAAACTAACATCTACAGTCAAGAACCTGAAAGTTGGCACAAGGTATTATGTGCGGGCATTTGCCACTAATGAGAAAGGAACGGCTTACGGTCAGCAGATTTCGTTTATCGCAGGAGGTGGAAAGCCTGACGAAGGAGACATCAACAAACCCATTATATAACAACCACATTAAATATATATAGCTATGAAGAAGTTTATTTTAATTCTTATTACAATTATCACTATCTGCATTAATGCCAATGCAGACTCAGGAGCAAAGTGTCTCTTACAACACAAAGGCTCAGTACAGTTCTTTGATGGCGACAAAATTGCAGCTGCCATCAAGGCTGCTACTGATGGCGACACTCTGTTCCTCAGCGAAGGGTTATATCCTGGATTCACAATAAACAAAAAAATCACCGTGCGTGGTGCTGGACAAGAGTCAAAGATTGCCGGTGAAGTGAAGATTAATATAAGTAATAATCCAACATTGACTCAAACAATATTGGAGTGGGTTAATCTGGTTGAAAGCAACAATATCACCATCGAAACACCGATGAAGAAATTGAAAATAAAGCAATGTACTTTCTATACCTTGAACGCAAAAGCCAGCAACATAGAAAATGCACTTATAGACAGATGCCATATTAATGGCGAAATATATGGTTTTAAGAGTGTCAACATAGTTAATTCTAAAATAAACATTGCAGGATATGAAAATAGCGGACAAGAATATCTTAATTGTAACATTATGGGATTTAGAAATGAATATGTAGGGAAATACACTAATTGCATTATTCAAGAATGTTTTGCAACAGGCTACTATAAACCTATATATAATTCATTTTTCAAGAATTGTCTGTTTAAGAATGATGGCTTTTTGAGTAATTTATCCAGTTCATCATCAGCAATAAATTGTTGGTTTGATTCTTCTATTGATATAACAAGTAATACCTTTAATTGCTCTTTAGAAAAGTATGAATTGGAGGAGAAAGGTTATATAGGAACAGATGGCACAGTCGTTGGCATAGAAGGAGGTTCTGCGCCATTCACCTTGGAGCCATCAGTACCCAAAGTTACCAATAGCACCGTTGCGTACGATGCTGCTAACAAGTTATTAAAAGTGAACTTGACAGTTACAACCAATAATGAACAGTAGAAAATACCCGATAAGTTATGATCAGAAAACTTATAATGTTCATTCTTACCTTTATCTGTGCATATCCTGCCATTTGCCAGAACGACATTCGGTACGAATACTGGATTGACGAAAACTATGCAAACAGAGAAATACAGAATGGGCTAACCGAAGAACAAGAATTCACATTGGATCTCTCTGCTTACGAACAGGGAATACATGCGTTTTATTACCGTACTATAGGTGCAGACGGAGCTTATGGCATTCTTAACCAATTTCTTTTCTATGTTAATGAAAACAATACTTCTGAAGACTCTCGCATTATAGGTTATCGCTATGGCTTTAATGATGTCTTCAAGTATGTAAAGATACCAGAGACAAAAGAATATGAAATGAAAGACGCAACGTTCCCGTTGCCGAAAATTGCTGATATTGCCACCATCAATTCAGATTGTAGCTTCACATTCAAAGCTTCGTCAGACGAGGTGAAAATGCAAAGGAGCACAGACGTTACATTCTCTCTACAGTTTGAAAACAACAAGTCAGAATGGAGCGTCCCTGAAATATACAATTATCAAGAGGATGACGAGATTTCTCATACTGCCCAAAGCATATCACTCCAAAAGACAGTTGAGCTTGCAAAGGTAAAGAAGGGCGACTTTGCCGTACTTAAACTTGTTGCACCTAAAACCGGAACCTATTACTTGCGTTCCAGCCAAGACTGCTCCATAGACATTTATACCGCGGCAGGTGTTAAGCGTAGTTCACTTAAAGGACAACAGTTGCTAAATACAGCAGCTGTGAATTTAAGTGAAGGAACATTCTATGCCATAATATACAATACCGTCTCTGACGCTAACAACACGGATAAGACAGTGAAGATTCGCTACATGCTTACCAACAATATTGTCCCCTTACCTGAAATAAGCTTTAAAGACGGTATGGTAACAATCAATGAACTACAGAAAGAAGCTAAGGTGTATTACACAACTGACGGGACAGAACCTAACACCAAAAGCACTGTATATTCAGCTCCGTTCAAAATGCTGCAGAATGGCATTGTGAAAGCTTTTGCAGTGTGTGACGGATATTCCGATTCGGATGTGGCTACGTACAAAGTAGACTCTTACAAGACAGCCGCACCTACAGTTATCTTCACCAATCTGAAAGTATATATAACTTGCCAAACACCCGAGTCGCAAATTTATTATACAACAGACGGGACAAGTCCGCTGACTAACGGCATACTCTACACAGCTCCCGTTTCGGTGACAAACAACTGTACGGTAAAGGCTGTGGCGAAACGCAATGGATATAACGATTCGGAAGTTACTGAATACAACGTCGATGTGTCATCCGTTAAATGCGTAAAGCCTGTTCTGACCATTGAAGGCAATCTTCTTACGATGAAAACCCTTACCGAGGGAGCTATCATATACTATACCACCAACAACACCACTCCGACAGCCCAAAGCGAACGCTATGTTTCTCCAATTATTCTCAGCAGAAACGCCACTTACAAGGCTGTCGCAATAAAGAACGGTGAGATAAGGTCGGATATGGCAGAAGTGACAGTAGACTGGTTCCAGGCAGAACTTCCGATAATGAAATATGCAGACGGCAAGCTGTCAATAACATGCAGCACACCAGGAGCCATAATCTATTACACGATAGGCGACGAAACACCTACGCAAAGCTCTGCACGCTATACACAACCAATAACTCTGATGGACAATCGTCCCGTTAAAGCATTCGCCGTTGCCAATGGATTCAAACCATCAGACGTGGTTATCTACAGCCCAAACATGTTTACATGTGAATCACCGAAGATTGCTTTTGACGGACATGCCATAACAGTAACCTGCAAGACCGCAGATGCTAAAATATACTACACCACCAACGGAACAAATCCTACCGAACAGAGCAACCTGTATACAGGAACTGTTGTTCTCGACGGACTGTGTACTGTAAAGGCGATAGCGATAAAGGAGGCAATGAACAACAGTGATGTTGTTAAATACACATTGCCTTGCTATTATAATAAAGGTGACGTATACATACACACAGCAGGAACTATGGAACATGCTTTTGAATGGTGCGGATTGCCAACATCCAACAATATGACGATAAACGGACCTATGAACGATGCTGATTTTACAACTATCCGCAAGCTCACCTCCATTGAATATCTGGATCTGAGTGGTGTAACCATATCTGCTATACCCGATGAAGCTCTTGCCAACATGAACCTCATTTACGTAAGCATGCCTTCCACACAGTTCACGAGCGGCAGCAGAATATTAAAAGGATGCAAGAGAATAGCAGCTATTGACTGGAACTCATTAAGTAAGGTTCCTGACGACATCCTCGACGAAATGAGCTTGCCTAACATGCTTCTCTTCGTGCGAAACGCTGGTTGTGCAAGCACCAAATTTGGCAACGTAGTGATAGAGTCCATCGCGGACAACATTGAACTGTCGGATGCAGAGGGCAGCAATTTTTATTGTCCAAGAGACTTTACTGCTCGAAATATAAACTACAAGCACACATATTCTCAAAAAACAATTAAGAATGTATGTACGGGTTGGGAGAGTATAGCCTTGCCTTTCTCTCCGTCAAGCATCACGCACTCTGTCAACGGAGCGATGTCACCATTTGCTGCCAATACCACTTACAAGAAACCTTTCTGGCTGTGCACTCTTACCGAAAGTGGCTTTGTAAGCGCAGACAAGATGGAAGCAAACACTCCTTACATCATTGCCATGCCCAATAATGTTATCTACTCAGATGAGTATATCTTAGCAGGTGAAGTAACATTCAGCGGCAATAATGTCACAGTCTGCTCATCGGCAACATTGAAATACGGTTCAAAGGGTAACAACATATTTACACCGAACTTTATCAATAAGCCCAAGAATGAATGTATGACGCTAAACGTAGGTAAGGAATATGCCGGACATTTGCAGGGAAGCCTGTTTGTTAACGACTATAGAGATGCCAAGCCCTTTGAAGCTTTCATTACGGTACCTGACATGATGAATACAAGGAAAATATTCTTCATCGGTGAGGAGACGACTGGACTTGAGGAGCTGGAGATACTTGCAGATACCAACATTCAAATCACACTTGATGGCAATAAAGTTGTGATAGAAGGACTGACCACATCTGGTATAGCCGAGCTGTACAACACCTCGGGTAGCAAGCTTGCCTTTGTGAAGGGCAATGGCAACAAAACCGTGATTGACTGTTCGGCATATAAGAACCACTATCTTATTGTCAAAGCCACAAACAACTATAAGGATGTAAAGACATTCAAGTTTAACTTATAAATTATTAATAATTATGACAACTACTATTTTCAGATTGTGTTTCTGCCTCTTTGTTCTGATGGCAGGAACTGTGCAAACAGTAAATGCACAGGAGGATGTTTACGGTAAGGAGATGAAACTTACAGAAGCCGAGAGTTATGCTTTGAAGAAGCCTGGAACCAGAGCTGCAGGTAAGGGAGTCAGCTCACGCGAGTCTGTTGCTGTCCAAGTAGCAAGAGCTCAGGCAAGGGCTGCATTTGCAGAAGCGATCAGCTCTGCTGTAAATTCTGCACTTAAAACATCCGGTTTTGATGTCAGCCAATATGCTGGTGATGATGAAGAGGGACATGAAGTGAGTGATGGTGCAGAGAAAACAAACACCATGATAAAATCAGTCTCTAAGCAGGTAATAGAGAATACACAAGTCGTAAAGACCAACAAATTCTATAATAAAAAGACTCGTAAATATACAGTCTTTGTTTGTCTTGAATACAATGGCGACATTGCCAAGCTGGCTAAAGAGATAGCGAATAAAGTAAGTCAGAAAATATCTGATGAACAGCGTATGAAGATTGACTTTGAGCTGGAAAACTTCGAAAAAGAAATCGAAAAAGAATTAGGCAACAATACAACAGAAGATGATGATGAATAAGACTGGTAAGAGCATTAAAAAGTGGTTGTTGGCACTTATATGTCTGACAATCCCATTGCTTTCCTTTGCTCAAAAACCTAAATGGGTTGGCAATACTCCTACAGAAGGCAATAGCACTTATAAGTTTGTTGAGATTGTCTCTGCAGGAGGTAGCGTGTCCGCAGCTCGTACAAACGCTTTATCTGTCTTGGCACAAGACGAGCAGGTACATCATGCAGTAGAAGCAAACGTAAGAACCGGTATTCTTACAAGAATTGACCAAGAAACCGTAAATGGCGACATTGATGAACGAATCGAAGATGAGATAAATATCAATGTATCGCTAAAAGGAAAAAACTATCGGCTTCAAGCTGTAAAAGTGGACGAATATGTAGCTGGCAATAAATATGGAGAAGTAGAATTGCATACCTTATTTATGGTTGCGGTCTGCAACAATCCTAAGTTTGACAGGACATATCTGACCACATCCTACGGAGCTACCCCCGTTGCAATGTCTGTCATTCCCGGTTTAGGTCAGTGGTATAAAGGCAGTAAGGTGAAGGGCATTAGCATGTTCGCAGCCGAAGCAGCCGCCGTTGCCGGCATAATCGTTTGTGACAACCAACACGCCTCATACATAAATAAAGCCAAGGAACAACCTAAGTATGTAAAGGAATATAGCTCCAAAGCAGATAACTGGGAAACAGGACGAAACATCTGTATCGGAGTCGCTGCTGGTATATGGGTTTACAACATTATTGACGCTATAGTTGCGAAAGGCGCAAAACGTGTTATTGTAAGACGAGCGGACGGAAACAACTTATCCGTGTCTCCGTATGTAGACCCCAATAATGGTGCAGGCGTTTCATTTGCATATAGATTCTAAAAAAGACGATGAATATAAAAAGCTTAATAACTACAGGAATTATTGCCTTGATGCCACAAATGATCATGGCTCAAGGCAATAGTTCTTTTAGCCAGTATAAGGCTAAAAGACAACATAAATTTGACAATTATAAGGAACAACGAAGGAAGGAATTTGAAGAGTATAGGCGTAAACGCAATGAAGAATTTGCAAGCTTCATACGCAACAAATGGGGGAATTTCGCATCAAAACCGGTGACTCCTAAGCCTAAAGACGAGACCGTACCACCTATCGTTATCCCTAAGGACAACATTCCTCCCATCAATCCTAACCCTAAACCCATTTCGTTTGAGGACGTTACTCCAGCCCCCAAACCCAAGCCACAGCCCGAGCCTATCAAACCCATAGAGGAAGTACCGATAACGACTGTTCAACCATCAGTGTCATTCAGATTCTTTGGAACAACAGACAAGGCGAGGTTTGACAAGAAAAATTGTATTCGCTTGTCATCCCTCGAAGAAAACTCCATTGCTGATGCTTGGCTTGCTATGTCTGAAGAGACTTACACCAACCTCATACATGACTGCCTTTCGCTCAGAAAAAAATACGAATTATGCGACTGGGCTTATCTTATGATGCTTCGGAATGTTGCTGAAACCATATACGGAAAAACCACCAATGAGGCTGTCCTGCTTACGGCTTATCTGTATTGCCAATCAGGTTATCAAATGCGATTGGCTATAGACGGACAAAAACTATGTCTGCTTATAGCATCAAGACACCACATTTTCGAAAAGCCTTACTACGAAATTGACGGAGCCAAATATTATCCGTTCCTCCATGATGGAGAATCGATGAACAATCGTGTGCAGATATGTACGGCTTCGTTTCCCAAGGAAAAGTCAATGTCGTTATTGGTTCCAGCAGCACAAAAGTTTGCCATCAACTATAATGGTGAGCGACTTATTAAATCTGAACGCTATCCCAATGTAGCGGCAACTGTGAAAATCAACCAGAACCTTATGTCCTTCTACAATACTTATCCTACTTCCATGTTGGACAATAACATCATGACAAGATGGGCTATGTATGCTAACACTCCGTTGGCGCTAGATGTTGCCAAACAATTGTATCCACAATTAAAGCCACTAATCAGTGGTAAAACTCAGTTAGATGCAGTCAATATTTTATTAAATTGGGTACAAACCGGTTTTATGTATGAGTATGACGATAAGGTGTGGGGAGGAGACCGTGCTTTCTTTGCAGAAGAATCTCTTTACTATCCTTATTGTGATTGCGAGGATCGTACTATACTCTTTACTCGTCTTGTACGCGACCTCCTTGGCTTAAAATGTATTTTAATCTTTTATCCTGGTCATCTTGCAGCAGCAGTTTGCTTCACAAATTCTGTAGACGGAGATTATATACAATTGAACGGAAGAAAATACATAGTATCTGACCCTACTTACATTGGAGCACCTGTAGGACTTACCATGCCAAATATGGATAATCAATTAGCTAAAGTAATACTATTACAATAAATATGATGCTGTTTAAGAAGAAACCTATTTGCAAAACCAGTAAAGATATGTTGCCCAAAGTTGTGCAAAATATAGACGATTATAAATGTTTTTGTGACAATTGTCCCGATAAGAATGGATGTAACATCTATTCTGTTTTGCAAAGTTATGGTACAGGTGTACATAATTGGGAACCAATAGAACAGATATTGCAAGGAGTGCTTGAAAAAAGGGTTTCTATAAATCAAACATGTAAAAACAGAGTAAAGCATGATAACAAGTTTATTAAAAATTCTATCAAAAATACGCCTAGCAAACCATTCAAATAAAGAAAAAGGAAACATAATCTCTGAAGATTTGTTGAGTATAGAACCACACAAACAAGAATGTTTAAATAATCTAAGAAATGACTTGTCGTCTATCAAAAAACGCATCAACACGTTGATAGCCTTATTAATCACACTAATTGTAACAATTTTGATTGGTTTTGCGTCTGAAACTTCTGAAATCAAATGGATTATAAGAGCTGTTTTAGTTGGCAGCATTATATTAGTATCTTTTCTTTTGCTTTTTGATGTATTATTATATCTGTGGGAGACAAAACTATTTGATGAACGAAGCAATAACAAAATCTCAAATCAACAGATAATATCTCAAAGGCAAAAATGGTTAAACTATTCACATAGGATAGCTTTTCTGAAATTTCTCATTTTAGGTATCATCCTTTTTGCCACAATTGTTATCTTAATGTAAGCACTAAAATTATGGGGTTAACTGAAAAAGGGGACTTGCTGACAATAATCAGTCTGCAAGTCCCCTTATTCATTGGGATAAAAGTTTTAGCGGACAGCAATATAAGAAAATTAGATAGCAAAAGTTTTCATTTCATTTGCCCAAAATGTAAATCACATTTCGTTATAGATAACAACAATGGTAAAGTTCTTATATCTATAAGTCAGAGTAGAAACAAAAGATATAACGAAAGCACAGAACTTATGCGGTTGAGAGGTGAAGTAAATGAACTTTCAGAAGAAATGGAAAAAATAAAATGTAAATGGTGGCATAAACTTTTCAAAAAATACGAATATTGCGGATACGCTGCCATTTTTAGAATGATTGATGGTAGACGGCTGATAGACGGCTGGAAGATACGCCCTTGCGGAGCGGTATCTCCCAGCCTTTATATTGTTAATAGTGTGAGTGTTACGGCGAAAATGGGAGATATGGTAGATTTTTTCACGTACTGAGACGTTATACCATATCGTCGAAGTTCTACTCCACTACTACTTCGTCGAGGAAGAACCAGGCAGGATAGCCTACGCCGTAATGCCATGAGGGGCAGAGACCGAGTGTCTTTACGACGACGCGGATGTAGCGGACTTGGACGGGAGCAGCGAGAGTGACGGTTGCGGGCACAAACTTAACGCTTATGTCACGGTCTTCGGGGAACTCGTGCGTGCCGAGAAGACGGAAGTTCTTGGCATCGTCGCTGGCGTAGTAGGCTACGCTCTTCGGTTGCAGAATCCACTGTCCGAGTTGGTGGAGGAAATCGGTGGTTATCTTGTTCACCTGCTTCTGCTCGCCCATGTCGAGCACGAAGTCGGCATCCTCACCCTGCCAGCCTACCCAACTCTCCACGAACGTGGTGCCACCGTAGAGTCCGTCGGTGAGTGCTTTGTCGGCTATTGGCTGATAGCGTTCTTGCGGCGGTATGTTCCATATCACCTTCGCTCCGGCTGCCTTGTTCTTCGTGCCGTTAGGCAGGAAGCGCTGACGATATAGACGGCAGTAGTCGTCAACCTTGTTGTTGCGCTCGTTGAGCGTTGGCACGCCGTACTGGGCGCAGACAGAGCCGAACGTGTCGAGCGACTTCTCCACGGCAGCCTTGTCGCCACCGCTCTCGGTGCGCGCAATCTCCAGTTCGCTATAGCGCAGCGGCAATCGGGCAATGCGCACATGTGCCAGCATCGCCGAGTCGGCAGCCACCGCCTTTTCAGCCTCATCGAACAGTTCGTTGTAAGCCTTGCGGAGGTTGGCGTTGAGCATTCCGTTCTTGTGCGTGATTGGCGAGTCGTATATCCACAGCGGTGTGCCAGATGCGAGCAGCGCACCGGTAAGCATCTGCTGATAGCGGTAGAGATACGGAGCGGCAGCACCGTAGTAGCCGCGCATGAAACGCTGCATGAGCGAGTCGGCGTCGAGCTCTGGGTTCCACATCAGTTTGCCGAGCATGTAGGCGCGGAGCTCTGCGAAGTCGGTGCCGAGCGTTCCGTTCACCTGCTCGAAGAGCATCGTGGCGTGGTTGCGCTTAAAGAGTTGTATGTTCTTCTTCAGGATATGGAAGTTGGGGAACGGCGCCACTACGTTGTCGAAGTTGATGCCGTAGTCCCACACGAAGATATTGTTGGAAATCTTTGCCCAGCCTTCGAGCGCACGAACGAAGTCGCGTCCCGACTCGTTGTCGGTGAGTGGCACCTCGCGCTTGGTGTCGATGTCGCAGAGCATGATGTTCACGTTGGGCAGCGGCTTCACGTGCTTTGGCGGGTGCATGGTGAAGAGGTAGGCAAGCGTAGAGAACTGCTTGTCGGGGAAGCGTTCTGCCAGGCGGTTGAGGAAACGTACGTAGCATCCGGCAGGCGAACCCTCGTACTCGTTCACCTTGCGGCACTCGGGGCACTGGCAATAGGTGTCGTTGCCATCGTTCTGACTTACAGAAATCATGTTCTGCGCAGGGTTAGCCTTGAATATAGAGTCGATGCGGTGGGCTACGATCTCGAAGATGTCGGGGTTGGTGAGACACCACTGGCTGTGGTTGCCGGGGCGACGCTCGCCGTTGATGAACGAGTAGTATTCGGGGTGCGACTTGCCGTAGACTGACGACGGCAGAAGGCGGTCGAACGTGTGCACCCACATGTCGGCTGCGAACATCTCGCGGTGCTCCTGCAGGCGCATCCAGTCGCGGTAGGTGCTGTCGTTGTTAGAGTAGCTGAACGTCTGACGGAAGCGGAACGCCGGACTCTCCGCCACATGCATCTGCGGAATGCGCACGTCGGCAGAGGGCGTGAGCGTGTAGAAGTCCTTAGCGAGATAGTCGACACCGAGCTGCTTCTCGAGTAGTGCCGCAACGCCGTATATAGCACCCTTGCCGCCTGCCGTCTTTATGGCGAGTGTGCCGCGCGAGCAGTCGATTACGTATCCGTCGTCGGTGGCTTCGTCGGTCGACTCTCCAATCACAACGCAGTTCTTAGAGCGGCGACCATTGGCAACGATAGGCAGTTCGCCACCCGATGTTTCGCGCACGAAGCGCTGCAGCAGTTGCGCCGCCTTACGATTCACGTCGTTCTCTTGAGCAAGCACGATGCGTGCCTGCGGTTTACCCTTACTCACGAGGCACACCTGCGCCGACAGCACAGACGGAGCCGCAAGGCACGCCACGAGAAGTATCTTTCTTAATGACCTAATCATATTGATGAATGTTGTAATAAATTGGTTTTAAAGTAGTGTACGTACAAAGTTATAAAAAGTTACGCAAAAACATTTGGTAGTTATCTATATTTGCACTACATTTGCAGCAGATAATCATAATTCTATCACAAAACAAAAATTATTGTAGCAAAAAAATGAACAGAATGACAAAGAATTTAGTTGCTTTTTTAACGTGATAGAATTATGACTAATATGCAGAACAACACTGACGAGAATTTCAACGAGGATTTCGAACGACTCATGAAGCAGTTCTTGAGCGAAGAATACAAGGATGTCAAACTCGACGACATGCAGACTGAGGACGAAGAGGATCCTTTTCTGAAAGATGAATATGTAGATGAATACCAAGCCGAGGACAACACTCCGACAGAGAAGGCTGACGACATCTGCACCGGCAGTCCGCTACCTGGCGACGTTATTGAGCAGAACCAAAACGTAAGAGTAAAGGTGGAGATACTGCGCCCCATAGACAATCCGCAGGAGGAGCTGCAGAAGCTGGTGGGCTGCGGCAATATCAAGAAGCGCATGGACGAACTGGTGGCGCTGACCGCTTACAACCGCATGCTGCACGAACAGTTTCCCGAACTGAAGCAGCACCGGGTTTCACTGCACAGCCTATTCCTCGGCAACCCCGGCACGGGCAAGACCACGGTCTGCAAGATATTCGGGGCGCTGCTGCACGAGGCGGGAGCGCTCTCGAAAGGACACGTCGTGATATGCGACCGCGGCACCTTCATCGGCACGCTTTGGGGCGACGAGGAAAGAGCGATGAAGCAAGTGGTGGAGATGGCGCAGGGCGGCGTCCTGATGATTGACGAGGCATACCTTCTGAACGGAAAGAACGAGAACGACCCCGGAAAGATCATCGTACAACTGCTCATGAATCTGCTTGCCGACGAGAGTCAGCGCGACATCGCCGTGGTGCTCTGCGGATACAAGGAGCCGATGAACGAACTGCTCGAGACTAACCCCGGACTGCTGTCGCGCTTCCCCAACCGCTTCGAGTTTGCCGACTTCAGCGTCGACGAACTGCTCGAGATAACCAGCCGCCGCATTGAGGAGTACAGCTACCGCTTCACCGTAAAGGCATGGCAGAAATACACCGATATGATAGCTCTCGCCTTCAGCGCCCGCGACACCGAAACGTGGGGCAACGCACGCTTCATAGCCAACCAGCTGGAGCGCATCTACATTCAGCACGCCACACGATGCGTGAAGCAGCCGCCGAAGAATCACAACGACCTCCTTCTGATTACGCCGGAGGACATTGTGCCCATAGAGATGCCACGCAGAAAAAACAGAATAGGCTTCGGAGTGTGACTCCAAAGCCTATTCTGCAACAGTTTTTTCTTTACTTACAAAGAACAAATCATGGAGTTATCAAAACAGAAATGAAGGTGTTTGGTTATCGAATGGTTGAATCAAGACATTGCTTTGGTTGTTCTTGCCGTGTTTCCTTGTATACAGTCATTTCTATTATCATTTTTTTCAACACGAAATCTATATTCGTTTGAAAGGGAATAGGGGAGGTTTTTTAATAATTATGGCAAGGATATGAAATCTCTTAATAACATAAGCCTTCGATTTTTTCTGTTTTATGACTTTTATAATTTGACTTACCACCTTTTCAACAGGCATCATCCAAAATAGATTTTCACCTTTTACCATTCTCGTGTTCACAAGTCCTGAGCGAATATCCGTAACATCTACGCGCCCATCTTTATAGACTCTCTTGCACAATGCCTCCATATAATTGATTTGGTAAGCTTTTGATGCACTGTAAGCAGGAGCTTGCAGTTCTCCTCGTAATCCTCCTATTGAAGTTATTGCTACCAAATGTCCAAATCCTTGGTGATTAAGAATGTTATAAAAGGCATCAATGACATGTGTCAAACCAACGACATTTGTGAGCAATGTCAGATATTCAATATTGAAATCTAATGAGGAGTTCAGTTGCCTATACTTGAGCATAATATCACTATATCTATGGCTTGTATTTGCGACTGGAAATATCTTACGGCCTTCGACATTTCTTCTTACCATGAAAAACGGATGTGATTATACGACAAGTGCCTCACATCCGCTTTTTAGTTTGATTTATTGACTACCATTTGGGATTGGTACCATATTTATTTGTATCAAAGTTACCCTCCTTAAATAAAAGAACGATGAAAAAGAAAGGTATTATTTGATACCATCCCGATAGTCCAATATCATGACATCTTTTGCATCCTTGTGCATATGCAAACCAACACAAAAAAATTAACAATATAATATCAAATATAAATGAACCTGTGCATTTTTCTTGAATCACCGAGTAAAATTGTAGGATGAGACCTGCTATGTTTATACATATTATGGAATATAAATATTCCAATCTTCTAATTCTGCCTTTAAATGAAAAAGGGTCTTTAAATAGTTTGTTACTTGATTCTTCACTCATGATGTTCTGTAAAATGAATTTGGCGGCTTCATACCAAAAATGATTATGTATGATATTATTATATACAATAAAGAAAACGTGGAGCCACTTCTGTCACTCGTTCCACTTGTTAAGGCCTTCGCATTGCCCGGATTGTCGAAACGAGCAACGTTGAAAGCCCCACGTTAGTGTAAGTATATAATTCACCCTCAATGACAACGAGCGGCAGAGCCGTCCGAAGCCAATGAGGACCGTATACAATACACCCCATGAGGCGTTCCCGTTGCTTTGTTTTTGACAATCCATAGAGTTTGCGAAGTTCTAACAAGTCAAAACCAAAGCGTACAGTTACGCCTTATTATATGTATATGTCTGTCCTACCTCTGCCCGTCGGGGCTTTCGGTATAAGTATAGACATCGCAAAGATAAGGCTTTTGTATGACAATGTATCATGTTTCGATGACAAATTTATTGGAATGAAGCAAAATTTTTCAATCGCACATTAAAACAAGACACGAGATAACATCTTATGGAATGATGGGGAGTTTCAGAGAATATCACAACGTAAATATCCCCAACTCAAACAGTTTGTTTACGCATTGTTTACGCAGAAACAAAAAACAGCGGCCTACGCCGAAGCGTAAGTCGCTGTAATAGAAGCGTGGACCAGCCTGGGCTTGAACCAGGGACCTCCAGATTATGAGTCTGTTGCTCTAACCAACTGAGCTACAAGTCCGACTTAACCTATGTATTAGGATAAGTTTGCGACTGCAAAGGTAGTGTTTTTCGGGAGAAACGCCAAATATTTGGAACTTTTTCTGCATAAAACAATAAGAAAGGAGTGAAAAAACACTGAGAAAGGGCTGAAAAATCATTAATAAACGTTATGTTTTGGGGAGTATCGGGTGGGTTGATGGGGTGTTTGCCATTATTTTAACTACTTTTGCAAGCGTATGCTGATGGTTCGCGGCGGTCGACGCGGATACTCGTAACGGTCGGCGCGGATGCTCGTAACGGTCGGCGCGGATGCTGAAAACAAAGGAAATTCATCAAGATATGTAGCATAAAAGAAAGGGTGAGAGGCAAAATATTCATATTAACCATACTATTTGTGTTTGTCGTAAGTGGCGTTAGAGCAGACAATCGCAGTTACACGCTTCAGACTATGAAGCGCGTGTTCAGTTATGCTGCCTCAGTGGACACGACAGAACACAGCCCGAAGGAGGGCTATGCCTACACAAAGTACGCCATCCGCACGAACCGTCGCAACGCCGTGCTGCTCACTGTGCCGTCGATGTTTGCCATTGCAAACGCGAGCAGGCGCGAGGTGTTCGGAGAGACATACAACCATATGAGGATTGATGCGGAGGGAACGGTTTTAGCCACCCGACTGCTTGAGAGTTCGACGACGACGCGCAAGTCGCAGCCTATGCCTACCGTGCTCAACTACCTCACACCGCTCATCAGCGAAGAAATGCTTATCGACGGGCGTATCATCTCGCCCTTCTTCCAACGCAACCGCCGCTACTATCGCTACAAGGCGCAGAGCTTCACGCAGGGCACGGCACTCGTGAACTTCACCCCACGCCAGAGCAGCACGCAGTTGGTGAGCGGTTGGGCACAAGTGGACGAACTGACGGGACGCATCATTGAGTTTGCGCTCGACGGCGAGTACGACATGGTGCGCTTTCACCTCTCCACGACCATGGACGAGGAGAAGGGACGCACGATGCTGCCCAAGGAGTGTACGCTGAATGCGCGTTTTCTGTTCCTCGGCAACGACATCACGGCTGAATACACTACGATCTACGGGTTGCCCGACTGCGGTATCGACTCGCTCGCAGAGCGTGACGACACCACCCTACTCGCTCGCGTGCGCCCCATTCCGCTCACTGAGCACGAGGTTTATCTCTGCCAACAGAGCTACAACGACAATATTCTTAACGACTCAACGAGCAAAACGCATGGGAGCATATTCAACAGACAGCTGCTGACGAACGTCGGCGAGACGCTGATGGGACGCATCGGGGGCGACATAGGTAGGGACAAGCGCGGAACATTCAACATCGGTCCGATACTGAACCCTCTGCAGTTCAGCTACAGCAACCGACGCGGTCTGACGTACCTGCTCGACGTGCAGGCGCAGTACAACTTCACTGCCAACCAGAAGATGCAAGCACGTATAAAGGCTGGTTATGCCTTCAAGCAGAAGCAGTTCTACTTCAACATTCCGATCACATACTACTTCAGCAACCGCCACAACGGATACGTGCAGACGGAGTGGGCAAGCGGCAGGCGCATACGCAACTCGTCGGTGCTCGACGCCATCAAGGACAAGCACGACAACGCCATGAACTGGGACAGTCTGAACCTGACCTACTTCCGCGACCATAGCTTGAAGGCATACGTGCACTACGACCCTACGCCGCGTTGGGGCTTGGAGGTGGGAGTGATGGGACACCGCCGCACTGCCATCCAGGACACGGGATTTGAAGAGGTGGGTATGCCGACGACATACATCTCCGTGGCACCGATGGTGGAACTGACGTACCGACCGATAGGCTATGCTGGTCCGATACTGACCGCCAACTACGAGCGCAGCATAAACGGCTTCATGGGGGCTAACATCGACTACGAGCGCATAGAGCTCGACGCGCAGTACATCCACCGTCTGTCGGCTCTCAACTCCCTGCAGATGCGTCTGGGCACAGGCTTCTACACACATAGCGGCACGGGCAGATACTTTCTCGACTATCGCAACTTCCGCGAGAACAACATACCTAACGGATGGAACGACAACTGGTCGGGCTCGTTCGAGCTGCTCAACTCCAACTGGTACAACGCCTCACAATACTACGTGCGTAGCAACGTGACGTATGAGACACCGCAGCTCGCACTCTACTGGCTACCCTACATAGGACGTCTGTTGGAGAAGGAACGCGTGTACGTCAGTGCGCTCTCCGTGAGTCACCTCACGCCCTACTTAGAATGGGGCTACGGCGTGCAGACACGCGCACTGTCGATAGGTGTCTTTGCGTCGCAGAAGAAGTGGAAATTCACGGATGTAGCCGTGCGCTTCAGTCTCGAACTGTTCAACCGCTGGTAGGCGTAGGCGAACGCCGGAGAGGCTCGCGCCGACATAAAAAGGCACTATTCCTTTGCCATTCGCCTTAAAATCAGTATCTTTGCATATATGAGAAACGAATATTGCGCAACAATCGGGTTCTTCGACGGTGTACATCGCGGTCATCAGTTTATGATTGACAGCCTTACGACCATGGCACACGCACAAGGAAGGCAGTCGCTCGTCATCACGTTCGACCGCCATCCGCGTCAAGTGGTACATGCCGACTACGTGCCACAGCTCATCACCACCACAGACGAGAAGCTGCAGCTGCTCGACACCACCGCAGCCGACCGCATAGAGGTGCTCCACTTCGACGCGCAGATGGCGCAGCTCTCGGCATACGAGTTCATGCGCCAGGTGCTGCACGAGAAGTACGGCGTGGCGATGCTGCTCACTGGCTACGACAACCGCTTTGGACACAACCGCGCCGAGGGTTTCGCCGACTATGTGCGCTATGGCGAGGAGATGGGCATGAAGGTGCTGCAGAACACGCCGATAGACATCGACGGGATGCGTGTATCGTCGTCGCTCATACGCCGTCTCATAGTCGAGGGCAACATCACTGAAGCCAGCAACTGCATGGGCCACCCCTACTCTATCACGGGCAGCGTGGCGCACGGCTTTCAGGAGGGCCGCCGCATAGGGTTCCCCACGGCGAACATCGTGCCCGAAAGCGCAGAGAAGCTCGTGCCCGGAAACGGTGTCTATGCCACAAGAGTGAGCGTAGAGGGCGGCGAGTGGATGCCAGCAATGCTAAACATCGGCACAAACCCTACGTTCCAACGGCAGCAGACCACCATCGAGGCGCACATCATCGGCTTCGAGGGCGACATATACGGACGGAAAGTGCGAGTGGAGTTCGGCAGGAAGCTGCGCGACGAGCAACGCTTCGAGAGCGTTGAAGCACTGCAGAAGCAACTCGAGGCTGATAAGAAAGAGGTTGAGATGGTGAGGTGGTGAGATTTATTATGTTGAAGTGGTGAGATGGTGAGATGGTGACAATAGTACAAATCTCAACATAACAACATCACAACATCATATCTCTACATCACAACATCATATCTCAACATCACAACATCATATCTCAACATAACAACATCTCAACATCAAATCTCAACACCCCAACATAACAACATCTCAACACCATATCTCAACATAACACCATAACACCATCAACATATGAAAAAGCGAGAATTACTGAACGTGGCGTTGTACCTCTTCGCCTTCCTCACAATACAAGCAATCTGCTTTGCAGCAACGATGCTCTTCAGTCTATCGAATGGCATCACGGCGGGTGCCACAACCATCACAACACTCGCAAGCAGCATTATCACCATCGCACTGTTCTACAAGTTGCGCTGGACACCCTGCTCGGGCGCATACATCAACACACGCCCGTGGTTCACGATGTTCTGGGTGGTATGCCTCACCATAGGCACCATAGCTCCACTGGCATACCTCACCGAACTGCTCGGCGTAACGCTGCCCGACACATACAACGAGATGTTCAAGGGCATCATGCAGCATAAGCTCGGCTTCATCACCATTGGCATCATAGCACCCATCGCCGAGGAATACGTGTTCCGCGGAGCCATACTGCGCGTACTCTGCGACATAACGGGCAAACACCGCCAGTGGGTAGCCATAGTTCTCTCGGCAGCACTCTTCGCCACCGTTCACGGCAACATGGCGCAAGGCATCGGAGCGTTCCTCTGCGGACTGCTGCTCGGCTGGATGTACGTGCGCACGGGCAGCATCGTGCCCGGTGTGGTCTACCACTGGGTGAACAATTCAACAGCCGTGCTGCTCTACCGCCTCATGCCACAGTCGGCAGACATGCAGTTCGCCGACTTCTTCGGTGGCGACATGAAACGCGTGGCACTCGCCATCGTCTTCTCGCTGATGATATTCGGTGCTTCCATGTTCCAGCTCAACCTGCGACTGCAGAAGCCTCAACAATAATCACCATCTCAATACCTCAACACCACACCATCTCAACATCTCAACACCACATCACCTCAACATCTCAACACCACACATCATGCCCGATTTCAGAGATATCACCGTCAGCCAGTCAGTACGCTTCTGCGACGGTAGCCACATTGGCAACGACATACTCCTACTCGACGAAGTGGCGAAGATACCCATTCCGCGCGAGCCACGCCGTATGCAGTGTCTGCTGCTTGCTATGTGCTTGCGTGGCACCGTGAGCTACTACGTCGACTCGGTGAAGCACAATGTAGAGCCCGGCGACCTCATCATCATCAACCAGGGCAGGTCGGTCTACAACTGCACGCTCTCGCCCGACTGTCGCGGCATAGGCATACTCGTCGACTACAAATTCTTCAACGAGACGATAAAGAGCGTTCACGAGCTGTCGTCGCTCTTCCTCTTCGCACGCAACCACCCCGTATTTCGCCTTCCGAAGGAACGCGCCGACTTCATACACGAGACATTCTTCCGCATGAAGACAAAGATAGACGAGCCCGAGAACCGTTTCCGTCGCGAGATGGTGCAGGCGATGTTCCTCGCCATGGCATACGAGTTGTCGAACGTCATCTACAGCGTGCAGGCGCAGAACGAAAGTTGCAACACACGTGCCGAGGAGATATTCACGCAGTTCATTAAGCTCGTCGAGAAGCACTTCCGCTCGGAGCGCCGCGTGGGTTGGTACTCTGAGCAGCTCTGCATATCGCCAAAGTATCTCTCCGAGACAATCAAAGCCGTATCGAAGCGCACGCCAAACGAGTGGATCGACTCTTACGTCACCATCGAGCTGCGTATGCTGCTGCGCAACACGCAGAAGAGCATCAAGGAGATTGCGCAAGAGCTGAACTTCTCCAACCAGTCGTTCCTCGGCAAATACTTCAAAGAACACACTGGAATGTCGCCGTCGGAGTATCGACGCAGCTGAGAAATCATACAACAAATAAAAATCGCCTCGCTTGGAGATGATCTCCAAGCGAGGCAATTTTTTTGTATTAGGGATGTCCGAAAACACCAAGGGGGTGCACTTGTCTCAAGTGCACCAACAGAGAAAAGTGCACCAATGTTATGTCAGTGGACTTATTGCTTTATTGGTGCACTTGAGACAAGTGCACCCCCTGAATAACCTCTATAATAAGTCTGTATGCGAAAAAATCCTCCATATCTGCCAGTTTTGCCGTAACTCACAGATTATAAGAACGATAAAGGCTGGAAGATGAGCCTTGGGAGCGTGATATCTCCCAGCCTATCTTCCAGCCTTTTCTGGTTATCTTCCAGTTTTCTTTACGAAAACGGTTTACTTTCCGACCTTGTTACTTCACAATCTTAACGCCGTTCACAACGTACACGCCGCGCTTCAGCGAGCGGAGCGATGTAGCGTTCTTCATCACGAGCTTGCCGTCGATGGTGTAGACATCAGCAGGATGCTTAGCGTCGATCGTAATGCCGTGGATAGCTGTCTGACACTCGTCAGATGTAGCAGCAGCCGACTCGCCACCAGTGAACACAGCCGATACGCTATAGCGTGTAGGCTCTGCCTTCGGGTCGAAGTTGATGTCGTAAGATGTTGCGGTAGCAGGAAGCTCCTTAATCATCTTGTCGTTGCGATATACACGGAAACCCTCGAGCTTGCCGAAGCCAGCCTTGTACACGATGTCGTCGAGCATGAGCATGTAAGCATCAGCCTCAGGTGTAGCGCAACGGATAGCGAAGTAGCTTGCGCCCTCCGGCAGGTCTACTGTGTAAGAATCCCACTTGCCGCCGCTGTGTGTGAAGGTCTCGAGCTTCTTGAAGTCGGCATGGTCGTTGGTCTTGTCAGAGTAGTAAACCTCGATAGTCTGCGGATAGCGGATGTTCGACGGGTTAGGCTGACCGTTGTTAGCCCAGAAGAGCACGGTCTGCGCCTCGCCAGAGAGCATCGGCGAGATGAGCCAGTTGTCAGCATCGTAGTAAACGAACTTCTTGTTTACAATCTCGCGAGCGAACATAGTAATCAGACACTTCTCGCCGCCGTGAGGCTTAAGAGTGAGGTTCTGCGAAGTGATACCGTCCTGGATAGCATCCGGATTGAACACGATATAGTTATAAAGTTCTGTCTCGTGCGGGAAAGGCATACCCTGCGAGCCCCACAGACCGCCAGTCTCACCACTCTTGATAGAAGAGTAAGTTGTCCAGTCGCCGAACTGGTTGATAGTCCAGTTGTCGTAGCTCTCGAATGTCTCGCGAGTCTGGATGCTTGCCGATGTCGGTACGCTCCAGTTCATGGTGAGCTTGCTTGTAGCCTCGTCCTTTGTAGCCGAGAAGTTCTCTGGCATCGGGATGCCCGACTCAATCAGTTCTACTGCCAATGCAGTGCTGTTGTCAGCCTTGTACTGGTCGGCATCATACTCTACGTCAGCATACAACTTGAATTTCTTCGATGTGTTGGTAGCGTTGTTCTTTACATTCACAACGAACGACTTGCTTGCGAGTGGCTGGATAGCCTCTGCTACGGTCTGCTCGAACATGATGTCGTTACCACTTCTGAGCTGCACGCGGTAGTTAGAAGCAGCCTTCTCGCCGTTGTTTGTCACGGTAACGGTAGCCTTACTCCAAGCTCCACGCTTCATCTTGGCAGAAGCCGAGATGCTTACAGCGAGGTCGTTGTCGTATATATTGTGTACGTTTACGTCGTCGATACGCACTACACCGTATGTGTCTGCCTTGCCTACAAAGGTGAGGATAACGTAGTCTGCCTTTGCCATCTCTGCCGGAATCTTGAACAGTGAGCGGTGCCAATCCTCTGCCTTACCGCTGAGCTTTGAGTAGTCGACAGTGCCGATGAGCTTGCGTGTGCCGTCAGGAGTTTGTGCGTACACCTCAATGCTGCAGTTCTTTCCGCTTGTAGCGTTGTGGCTGAATATCACAGCCGGGTTGCTTGCACCGGCGAGAGCTATCTTACCAGAGCTAAGGTCGGCTGTGCCACCCTTGCTGAACGATGTGAACACGCGACAGTTGTTGTCGCCGTCGCTTGAGGTCTGAGTGTTCTGCAGGAAGCCGATGCCACCCTCCTCGTCGAGTGTAAGCGACCACCAGAGGTGTGCATTCTCACCACTCACGAAGTTAGAACGGAACGGCAGAGCGTAAGGCTTGCCAGTTACAACCGGTGATGACATTACGCGCTCGCTCTCGCCCTTGCTATTCTTAGCGCCTACGGAGTAGAGGCGTACAGCCTGCGCACCTTCTGCTGTATTGAACTTCTCGGTGTATGTGTTCTCTGTAACAGAGCCGAGGAGCTGCTGACTTGTTACGCCGTCAGAGATGCGCACACGGTAAGCGTTGTATGTCACGTCGTTGGTGAGCACAGCACCACCATTTGCGCCTTGTGTAGAAGTCTTGTCCCATGTCAGCTTAACGCCAGTCTTCACGTCAGCAGCCTTCACGTTTGTGAGCGGAGCCGGTTTGTCAAGACCTACGTAAGCAGCAACAACAGTCGGGGTGCCTGCACCGTCGGCGGTGTAAGCAGTGATGGTGTAGTTGTTGAAACCAGCTACTGGTGAGTTGTCGTCGCAAGAGAGTGTTGCACCCGACTTGCTTGAGCCGAACTCCTTAACGGTTACGCCGTCGCGAGTTACTACAACCTTTGTGACAGCAGCAAGTGTTTTACCAGCAACGGTCTTTGTCGGCAGACGGAAGCTGATGTTAGCCTTCAGTGCGGTCGTCGGGTCGGGAGTGATTTTTACGTTCTCCACTGCAGCAGGGGCATTGAGATGACCATTGTCTACGATAGAGAAGTTCTCCACATAGATATAGTCCATTGCCTTGTCGCTGATAGCGTGAATACCGAAGTAGAAGGTTTGAGCAGCAGTTGTGTTAACCGTGCCATCGTATGTAGTGCTCGTAGCTGGCAGCTTTGTTGCTGCAAGGAAGCTATTTGTAAGGTTCGCCACCTTGTCCTTATTGCCCCACTTTGCCTCTATCTTCTCGGGGAAGTAGGCACTTGAGCTGCGTGCTGTGAATGCTACCTTATAAGAGTGGTTTGCCTCAAGCTGTATGGCAGGAGTGATGAGCCAGTCGTCAGCTGCCTTGCTGGATGAAGCAGGGTAGTATGCGCTATGCTTATTCTCATGCCACTTCCATGTGTTATCATCGCCGTTTTCGTCGATAATGTTAAAGAGATCCAATGACTCCTCTAAAGAGAAGTCCTCATAATAAGGCGGCACAATGTTGTCGCCGTAAGCCACAGCACCAGTGCGACGCTCTGCACCTCGCTTCGTACCGTTGATTGGTATGATGCCGTAGTAGTAGTTGCGCAGGTGCTTGTCCTTGATAGTTTCAGAGAATGACATACCGCTGATGTTTGTGCCTACGGTCTTAGCGTCGGGATAGCGCACGATGTCGTAGCGCAGGTCGCCGAGGTAGCCGTTGTGTACGGAGCCCGAAGGCTTGCCCCATGTGACGGTTGCCTTACCGCTTGTGTTGTCTATCTTCAGACGTGCGAACGACACCTGGTTTGGTTCGTCGTAGCCTACGTATGCTGTTGTCTTGGCTGCCTTACTCTTGCCCGCTGCGTTAGAGAGCGTAACGGTGAAGTTGTTCAGACCCTCTGGAGCTGTTATCTCCTTAGTGATTGAGGAGTTGGCAGGCATAGTGCCGGTGAGCACCTCTGTCTTTCCTGAGCGTACCGAGTAGTTAACGTCGCCGCTGAGTGTCTGTCCGCCGTATGTCTTCGCTGGTGCAGATATAGACACCGAGCCCTTTGTCGATCCGTTCTCGAACTTCACTGAGAAGCCGGTCGGTGTGCCAGGAGCCGCTGCGTCGGGTGTTGCCTCTGGTATAGCCAAACCGAGTATCTGTGCATTGTATTGGAAGTTGGCGATGAGTGTTGCTTTACCCGTCTTGAGGTCTACCGAGTAGAGCGCAGCCTTCTTGTCAGCATCGTATGCAGCCCAGTAGAAGGTGTCGTCGTCCTGGTCGATGCCACCACTCTGTGTGTAGCTCTTCTCTGACGATGGTGCTACGTACACACCGGTTGGACCGATTTCGGTCTCTTCGCCAGTGATGGTGTTCAGCTCGTAGAGCACACCGTCGGTAGCCACAGCGTAGACGCGCTCCTCAGAGCTTACACCCATTGCCACGAACTTGTGCTTAGACGGAGCGATTGTGGTGCGCTGCATCTTGTCGTAGTCGATGATACCGAACTCGAACGACGAAAGGTCGTTGGTATAGAACTGACCATATACCTTGCCGGTGAGCTGGCTTGTAGCGGTAGTTGTAGCGATTAGTTCAAGCTTTGAAACCAACTCCGGTGCAATCTCCTGATGCCATTTGTTTTCGGTATTGAACTGATAGTAGGTAACAACAAGCGAGCTTGATGCCTGGTTTCTTGTGAAGTGTACTGCATGGTACTTACCATCGTAGTACGACCATCCGCCGTTTGGCGACATTCTACTGTCCAAATCTTCCGTCTTGAGGTCGCGGAAGTTGCCCGCCGTAGCTGCGTCGAACTCCATGTAACCAATCTGCTTGCTGGCTGTAGGGTACTGCGTAGCGTTATTCACATAGCCCCAGAGGTTGCGACTGGCTGCACGTGCTGCTGCCTTTAGCGGACTGAGGAAATTAGCACCCGACTTCGCAGTCTGTGCTTTGGTCTGTGCCGATACCGGACAGGCTGCCATAGCTAAAGCTATAGCAGCTATCGCAGAGGCAACAGAGCGTCTGTTTCTTCTGTTCATAATATAGGATTTGATGTAAGTTGTTATGTCTTTGTCGATTAAAGCGAATTTATTTTGCAAATATATATATAAATATGTATACAGACAAGCATAAAAGGTTTATTTAACAAAATAAGCCTTGTTGGTATCGCGCATATTCAATAAATCTACTACGATGTTCACAATACTTACAATCGTGAGGCACACGAGGCCCGAGCAGAGTATGACCGCAGCGAAGCGCGAGTACTGTCCGAGCAGAAGCAGCAGACCGCTCTCAGCACCGAACGTGAAGAGTGGCTGGTCGGCAGGCGCATTGAGCATCATGGCTATCGCGCCTCCGCCTAAGACGAGTCCTAACACGAAGGTGGCAAGCATGGCGTAGCGGTAGCGTCTGATGCAGGCTTCTTCGTGTTGCTTCAGATACTCCACTGCGTCGAGGCGCTTCTCGAGTTTCTGGATGAATGCGTCGCCGTCGTCGAAGGTGGGTCGGGCTGCGAGGAAGAGTTCCTCAAGTGCTTTATCTTTCATCATACGTTCAAAATGGTTTTAAGGTTGTCTCTGCCGCGCGAGAGTTGTTTCTTCACGGCGTCTTCCGAACTACTGGTGATGCCGGCAATCTCCTTTATCGAGTAGCCACTCATGTAGAACATCACCACCGCCGATCGCTCCTTGGGCGAGAGTGTGGCGAGTGCCATGTACAGCTCCTGATGGCGGAAGGCGGAGTCGGCTGTGGCAGCTGAGGGCATGGTGCTCAGTGCTTTGAGGTCGTCGAGCGTGCGTGTGCTCGCCTTGTGGTTGAGGAAGGTGTTGCGTGCTATCGTGAACAGCCACGCGCGGAACTTGCCCTCGTCCCGATAGGCAGCCGACGAGAGGTATGCCTTGACGAGCGTCTCCTGCGCTATGTCGTCGGCATCGTCGCGCTTGCCGCAGCAGAGGGCGAGCAGAAAGCCTCGCAACGCTTCCTGCTCGCTCTTCACCAGTGCTATGAATTGTTCTCTCGTCATACGTTGTTTTTACTCTTTGTTCATGCTCTGCTCCTCTGCCTCCATCTCCTGGGCGAGCATACGACGGCCTACGAAGTAGCCCACGAGGAAGGCGATACCGATGGCTATCAGTGCCGTGCCAGCAATGATGAGAAATTCGTTCTGCACGCTGAGGAAGAAATAGAGCAGCACGAAGGCTACGCCCATAAGGCAGCAGAGGCAGCCGTGCTGCAGCTTGGCGAGCAGCTTCTCCTTGATGAGCTTCTCCGATTTCTTCATGCGCTTCACGAGGTCTTCGACGTTGAGGTTGGGGTTCTTCTCCAATGCGGCGAGGATTATTTCCTTGCGGTTGCGCTCAGATGCCAAAGCACTCTTGAACACGATTGCTACAATGGCGATAGGGAGCACTACTGCCACTCCTATCGGAACTAAAAGTTGTACTAACCAAAACATAATCTTTTTTCGTCTTTAATTGTTATACTTGTTGTTTGTCCTGTTGCTTCTTGCTGAACCAGTTCATTTATATAACAAGCGACACGGGTGAAAGGTGACATTGCAGCAGCAAATTTACTGATTATTTTTTTAGAAGGAGGGTGTACCAATCAGAAAGAAGGCTGCTACAGCAATAAAAAAACAGATGGACAAGTGTACTGATTAAGTGGTTGGTGCACTGATTGGTTGGTTGGTGCACTGATTAATTGGTTGAGGGTGTGCCAAAACTATAGAATTGTGATGAATGGCTAACTGTAGGAGACTACGGCATTCTTGC
>OIZF01000196.1_pt1 | contig 43138 bp, 32 predicted proteins | sample 1588471 | NCBI WGS metagenome assembly OIZF01 (sample SAMN03283279) | human gut metagenome | biome: human-associated habitat; material: feces | host: Homo sapiens | place: Peru | collected 2012
AATTGTTTATAAGGCTCTTTTTTGTAGAAAAACAAAAACTCGTTGTACATCCACACAAGAACGTACAACGAGTTTTTTTTATTTATATTGGGAGTTTTGACACGCCCTCCTTTTTTCTTACCGAAGCATCACAGTGCCAACAAAAGCCGCATAACTCGGACTGACTGACAGTCCGATGTTATGCGGCGACATTATATTATTCTCATTTTCTCTTTCAAGAAGCCCCCGTGTTATCCACAGATTATCTTCGTCGTTGTATTATCCAATCCGCAATTTCCATAGCAGTCATAAACAACCAAACCTTTAACAGGTTGGAGTGATATATATAACTTATTATGATACCAGTTGCAATAATCAGGATATAGATGATACGGCATGCGTTTCTTTCGTTGATAACTGCTTTCTGTATTTCGTCCACTCCTAATATAAGACAGACTAATATTCCAGCACCAATCGGGCACAATAAGTATGCACAATACAGATATCCATCGTATATTCCCAAGATTGGTTCTAAGGCTAATAACAAGTACATTAACTGACATACGGAATGGCAAAACACGGAAAGGCGTTTCATGATTGTTGTTGGATTTTATATGTTTTACTCCGCTGCCGCTATCTTCTCAGCATTCCCTTCAATGGCTCGATGAATCTTGCTATTGTGCTTCCTGCAAGAATCAGCAGCAGGAACCACCACTGACCATCGTTATAGTACCAACAGATGCCGAGACCCAGAAGACAGAAAATTACGTCGTACTTGTAGTCGCTGTCATAGTATCTGAATAATACCTTCTTAATGTTTTCCTTGCCATGAATTCTATATAGTTTTCTGAGTCGTAAATATTCTAATAACGCCCAAGTCATGAGAACTGTAAAATCAATGTATGATACGATATCCGGCAACGAATCGATTACAGGCATTAATGCAATATCCAAGGATACATATATCATTAGGCCTTTGATAAGGATTCTATCTTTAAGACTTAATTCCATGTTCATTTTATTTGCTTTTTTGTTGGTTTTAGGCTGAGTGGTACGGCTTCAAACCGTACCTCCTACGATGGCCTATACTGTTGATTATCTCTCACGCGTTGCCGATTAAATATGCGGCTCCACTGTCTTGCTGTAACTTGTCATGTCGCCGACCTGCTCAGTATGTCTTGTATGCTGCTGCTCCTCCCATACGTCTTCGTAGTCGTCCTTTGAGCAAGAGGTTGTCACGAGTGCTATAGCTGCGAAAATGCAGAATGACAATACATTTAATACTCTGTTCTTTCTCATAATGATCGGTATTTAATTGTTAGTTATTTGTTTTCTCTGCCGCAAAATTAGTTCATTGGAAAGACGCAGCAAAACTTTTGCTGTTTCATGTTGTTTCAAGGACGAAAGATTTATTTTACAAGTGGATAAAGTGTTGATAATAAAGCGGATAACGCTTATGGTAGATATGAATGAAAAACAAGCTTTTTGGTGGTGTGTGAAACAAATGTAACAATAAAATGCGGATTAGCTTATGTCCCCACAGTAGCCAATGCAAACCGTAGGAGGCTATGGCGTCTCGCCGTAGCCCCGCAGCCTTCCATAGCAGATTGTCGGTCAGTCCCCCTTCGAGGAACTCATTTGCATTATTATATGTACCCACAGCTGCGCTGCTTCGCAGCTTGCAGTGGGTTTCATGATATAGGTCCCGCTCCGCGGAACCCGCAGCTCTTGCTCAATTTGCTTGCGTTCGTGGGTGCGTGGCTACGGCGGGACACCATAGCCTCCTAGGTTTGTACTGCAAGCTCATTTGTGATATCACCGCTAAACTGTAATTTATCGGTGAGATTGTTTGCTGTGGTAGGCAGGGTGTTTTCTCCTCTTACCATGGTCTGCCGCCTCCTCCGTTGCCGGTGGTGGTAGCTGTTACGGTGGATGATGATGTGCCGGAGGTTATGGTGTAGCTGCTGCCGGAGGTCAGTCCTGCGCACGATATGAGGACTGAGCTGCCGCCACCGCCTGGACCGCCACCGCCAGGACCTGCGTTGGCAGGAGCGCCCCATCCGCCGGGACCGCCGCCTTGGTTAGACGATGAATAGTTGTCGGGGACGGTGAATGTGGCGAGTACGGTGTCGCCGCTCTTCAGCGTTATCTCGTTGCCGGCAGACACCGACATGCTGCCCGAAACGTAAGGCTGGGTGGATTCCGATGTTCTTGGCACAGAGTTGCCGCCGCCCACGGCGAGGAGCGTGCCTCCGGTGAAGATGACAGAATAGCCTTCTTCCTCATTGGCGTCGATGCCGCATTCTGGCGAAGACGTGCCGAACGCCCTTATCACGCCGCCGCTGATATATAGGTTGCCGTTAGAGTCGAGACCATCGTTGTCTGTTGCCACAACCGTTACGTCGCCACCTTTTATATACATGTGTGAGGACGAGTTGATGGCGTCGTCACAGGAGTTCACCACGATGGTGCCGTCGTTGATGGTCAGCACCTCCTTGCTCTCTATGCCCTCAGCGCCGTTTCCGGTGGTCGTCACCTTGATGTTGCCACCGTTGATGGTGACGTTACCGTCCGCCTTGATGCCCTTCGGCGACGACTTCTGGTCAGAATCCAGATAGTCGGTATTGCCCGTGTAATCGGTGTATTCCCTTCCGCTCACATAAGCATACATTCCGCCCGATGTCACTACGGTGATGTTGCCGTTGTTGATGACGAGTTCGTCGTCGCAGCTGATGCCCTTGCCGCCGCTTCCTGTGCTGGTGAGCGAGAGCGTTCCGCCGTCAATCTGAATCTTTCCGTCGGCGCTGATGCAAGTGGAAGCCTTCGTCTTGGCATCCTCTTCGTCCCACTTGCCACCTCCGGCTGTGGTTACGGTGATGTCGCCGTCAGACACAATGACGTCGCCGTCCGCTTTCAGACCCTTGGTGGCTGTGCCGGTCACGGCAATGTTGACGCTGCCGCCGGCGATGGTGATGGTGCCTGTGTCCTCAGCCTCGCGGTCCGTGTCGTCCTTATACGATACCTGCACACCGTCGTCCTGCACGCCAGAGATGTTGAGCGCACCGCTCTCGAGGAAGAAATACTGGTTGCAGTTGACACCGTCCTTCACGGCAGAGAGCACGTTCAGCGTACAGTTCTTCATTTCCACATATTCCTTGGCATATACAGCATGCGCCGTATTGCCGTAGACATTGAGCACGCCCTTGCCCTTCAGCTCAAGGTGCCCCTTGCAGACGATGCATCCCTTCTGACTGCCTCCGGTGGCGTCGGTGAGCGTGTTCTCTGTGTCCTTCTTTATGCTGAGGCTGATGCGCTTGCCGTTCTGGATGTCGAGAGGCGCTCCTGAGGGATTGGTTAGCGAAACGCCGCGCAGCTCTATGGAAGCCTTGTACGAACCATTCATGGCGAACTCGCCGTCCTCAGTTGTTCCCATGAGCGCATAGACAATCTCGCCGCACGTCTGGTCGCTGACCGCATCGTCCTGCGTGATGCTCACGTGCGCTCCGCTTACGGTGGGCGTTACATACTGTGCCACGTTGCCAGCCACGGTCACCGTAGCCGACGTACCGTTGTAAGAGACGCTCACGGTGTTGTCCTCCACCTCCGAATTGTCAACGTACATGCGAGTGATATCGCTGACGTTTATGGTCTTTCCCATTACCGTCAGCGTTGATCCGTTGGCATATTTCATGTCGCCGGCTTGCGAAGAAGGGATGGCGTACGTCACGTTGCCCACGACCACGTTCAGTGTTTGGGCTTCAGCATAGGCGGCTATGCCGGTCATAGCCGCACCTATGATGAGAGTAGAAAACATCTGCTTCATCTTATCGTAATTTTATGTGTTGTCTTTTCGCCTTTTACTATATACACTCCTTTGCCAATGTTGGCAGACGCACTCGCCATGTTGTCGTAGCTTCCCACGCATACTCCTTCAACGGTGTAGACCTTTACGGGGCTGTCTGCGTCCAGGCTGATGTCCTTGATGGCAGTGTCCTCCGATGAGAAGAACATACGACTGAGGTCAGCCACGCTTATCTCCAACGATTCTGTGCCGTTGGACGCAATGAGCTTTCCGTCGGAGAAGGTCATCTCCAATGATTCCACGCCAATGCTACGTGTAGAGCCGTCCGCTGTCTGGAAAGCCAGATAGCTGTAGTTGTCTGCTGACGCGGCTGTCACAGCCAGTAATGTCAGCATCGAAATTAATGTCCGCTTCATTCCGGTTTTCTCCTTTCTTTAATAATTGTTTGTCTTGTTAATCAATTGGTTCGCTTCGTTTTTGCAACAAAATTAGCGCATTAGCTTGAAAATGTAAAATAAAATAAACCAATGGGCAACTTTTCTCAATTAACAAAGAATCTGGGAAAAAAGTATGGTGGAATGTTATCACTTATTCCGATTTATTATTACTTTTGCCTCGCTTTTATATAATAACAGAGATAACAACAAATTCAGGTATACAATAACATTTATGAATTATGGACAGACAGAAAGAAACTTATCGCGTTACGATAGCAGGCAGCATCATCAATATACTGCTGCTTGTCTTTAAATTTGTCGCCGGCATCCTTGGACATTCTGCTGCCATGATAGCAGACGCCATCCATTCGCTTACCGACTTCGTAACGGACGCCATTGTCCTTATTTTCGTGCGCCTTGGCAGCAAGCCCACTGACCGCGACCACGACTACGGTCATGGCAAGTACGAAACGCTTGCCAGTGCCATCATCGGTGTGTCGCTCCTCGTGGTGGGCATGATGATATGCTATTCCGGTGTAACCAAGACTTACCATGCCATGTGCGGCGAACCGCTGCAGCAGCCGGGCTTCATAGCCTTGGCAGCTGCTGTGGCAAGTGTGGTATTGAAGGAATGGGCTTACAGGTTCACGGTGCGCGTGGGCAGACGTTGCCATTCGGAAGCGGTGGTGGCCAATGCCTGGCATCATCGCAGCGACGCCCTTTCGTCCGTCGGCACTACGGTGGGCATCGGTGGTGCCATCATTCTTGGCGAGAAATGGGCTGTGCTCGACCCGCTGACCGCCATTGTCGTCAGCTTCTTCATTATGAAGGCGGCATGGAGCGTGCTCTCTAAAGCCGTGGACGAGCTGACTGACGGCAGCCTGCCGAAGGAGACGGAGGACGAGATAGAGAAAATAGTGAGTGAGGACAAGGATGTCAGCGTGGTGCACAATCTCTGCACGCGCCGCATCGGCAATCGCGTTGCCATAGAGATGCATGTGCGTATGCCGGGCGAAACGTCGCTTTATGTGGCACATCACCATGCCACCGAGATAGAGCAACGGCTGAAGCAACGCTTCGGTGCCGATACGCACATCAGCATTCACCTCGAACCGGTGAAGGTGAACGGACACTATGAGGATCCTGCTGTCAGGCAGGAACAGCCGCAGCCTTGACCGCTGTGACCTCAGCTTCGGCTGTTTCCTTACGGAATATCTTATAGCCTAAAGCTGCAACAGCCACACTCATGAGTGGCGAGATGATGTTGAAGAAACAATAAGGAAGGTATGTGAAAGCTGACACGCCGAGCACCGTGCTCTGCGTCATGCCGCACGTGTTCCACGGCACCAGCACGGACGTCACGGTTACGGCGTCCTCGGTGGTGCGGCTGAGCAGTCGGCGCTCATATCCTTCACGGTCATATACGTCGCGGAACATGTTGCCCGTAAGGAGGATGCACAGATACTGGTCGGCTATGGCCACGTTGAGCATTACGCCCGTGGCGGCTGTGGCACCCACCAGCGACGTGCGTCCCTTCACCATGTGGATAAACAGGCGTGAGATGGCGCTGACCATGCCGCCAGCCGACATACATCCGCCGAAGCACATGGCGCAGATGATAAGCCAGATGGTGCCCATCATGCCGCTCATGCCGCGTGTGGCTACAAGGTCGGTGAGCATGGGTGAGGAGGTGGCAAGCGACGTGCTGCCATAGGCGCTCTTCATGGCTGCTCTGAAGAGGGACTGGTCAATTTCGTGCAGGGCGTCAGTCTGGAAGACAATGGCGAAGCCCACTGCCATCACCGTTGAAAGAAACAGCGTTATGACAGGTGGCACACGGCGTGCGATGAGAACACCGGTGAAGAAGGGCACGAGCAACAGCCACGGCGTGATGCAGAATCTTTGCTGCAAAGCTCCGGTAAATGCTGCCACGTCAGTGGACTGCGATCCCTGGCAGAAAAAGCCTGCCACTGTGAAGATGATGAGGGTGAGGACGATGGACGGCACCGTCGTTATGAGCATGTAGCGGATGTGGCTGAACAGCGGTACGCCAAGCGCACCGGACGACATCGTGGTGGTGTCGGAGAGCGGCGAAATCTTGTCGCCGAAGTAAGCGCCGGAGATGATGGCGCCAGCCACCCAGCCTTCCGCGAAGCCCTGTGCCTTGCCTATGCCCATCAGCGCGATGCCAATGGTGGCGATGGTGGTCCATGACGATCCGGTCATCACGCTGACAAGGGCGCAGATGACGCATGACGAGACGAGGAAAGCATCGGGGCTGATGATGTGCATGCCGTAATAGATGAGTGTGGGCACCACGCCGCTTATCATCCATGTGCCGCCAAGCGCACCGATGAGAAGGAGAATGATGAGTGCGCTTGACACGCTCGATACGTTCTTCGTTATGGCTTTCTCAAAGCTTGACCATGGCACGTTGAGGTATGCCATGCCTACAAGCACGCAGAACGCCGACACTATGAGCAGGGTTATCTGCGAAGCACCCTCCAGTGAGTCGCTTCCGAAAGCGCGGATGGTGAGCGTAAGCATAGTGACGAGCACTGCCAGTGGCATCAATGCCATCATCACCGATGGTCTTTTCTTAAGATGCTGTTCGTGTTTTGTGGTTTTTTCGTTATTCATTATCCTGGAGTTTTTATGAGTTTTGTTATCTTTTCGTTTATGTGTTGCATAATTATGCAACATTCCTTTTCTTATGCAAAGTTACGAAGAATAGCCGTATCTACGAAGGATAATAATGAATAAAACAACGAAGATGATGAATATTTATGAAAAAGCGAATGCTTGGTGTATAGATATACAATAGTTGAGAGTTGTATCAACTCCCAACTTGATACAACTCTCAACTCATTATAGCGTTGCTCCGAAACGTGAAGTCGGTGCCGGAGCCGTGAAGTAATAGTTCTGGTCGTTGTGGATGTCGAGGAACATCACCTTCTTCATTCCGAAGAACGCCAGTCCGGTGGGGAATATGCGCGAGAAGTCGGTCACGCCGCCAGAGAGGGCAGGGCTACTGTTCTGCACGTTGAAGTTCCATGAACGGTCGAAGGCGAGCGGTGCTCCGTTCTGCACGTCGTCCACCTCGCAGTTGATGTTCATCTTATCGCTCTGCTTGAAGTTCTTGAACAGCGGATTGAGTTGTCCTGCTACGCTGCTCTTTATGTCGAGGTCGCTCCAGATGCTGAGGTCGGCATCCTTTGCCATCTGCTTAACGCCGGTCTCTGTGGAAGCAAAGTAATAGTTGGGAGCTACGCGGGAGTGCTCGAGGTCAGCGCCGTCCTTCTTGGGTTGCTTCAGTCCGAAGCGGCAGTCATAGACGAGATTGTTTACCAATGTCGGTGCGATGGCTTTCTCCAGCCAGATGCTGCCACCCTTCTTGTTCTTCGAGCGACGCCATCCACAGTTGACGATGGTGTTGTTATATACAGTCATCTGCGTCAAAGGTATGGTTTCGCTGTTGCCGGAGTTGGAGAGCTTGAAAGCATTGGTGCAGGCATTATAGATGATGTTGTTGGCTACGTCGAGCTTACATCCCGCCTTTACGTTTATAGCCTCGCCGCCGTCGGCAGCATTGCCGCTGTCCGCAAAGATGCAGTCATAAATCACGCCCTGACCACCGGTGAAGTAAGTCTGGTCGTTGTAGTTATCGTGCAGGAAGCAGTCTGCCATCACGAACTTTCCGTTGACGTTGCAGAAGTGGAAGGCAGGTACGCCGCCGTCTATGGTGGTCTTGAAGAGCTTGTTCTGGAACGAGACGGACGACTCGGTAGGTGTGGCTCCGGCATAACCAAGGTCGACATGATTGAGCACCACCTCCTCAGAGTTATATCCGCAGATGATGCCGCCCCATGACTCCGGCTTCTTCGTGTCGGAGGTGAAGGTCACGGGATGTTCGGCTGTTCCCATGCAGTAGAGATTGCCGAGCACCACAATCTCGATGGGCACCTGCACGTCCGACTTGCATGTGACGGTCACGCCCGGTTCGATGTAGAGCGATGTGCCCACAGGTATCTCCACGCTTTCCGCCAGAGTGGTGTCTTTTGTCCATACCACTGATCCTGCGGGATATTCGGCAATGGCAGTCTTCAGCACATCCGCAGATCCTTGGTTTTCGTTGCTGCTGCCGTTGGTGTTGTAGTCGTAAGGATTGATGTTGTCGTTCTCGCATGAGACGGCTGTCATTCCTGCTGCTGCGATGGCAAGCATTACAGCTATATTCTTGGTTTTCATATTGTTCGCTTTAAATAAATGTGAATAAAAACATGTCATAACTTTTAAACATTCGTGTGTGAAGCCTATAGTTTCACTCTCACGCCCACAAGAAACGTCCTGCCATACTTGTATGTTCCCACGATGGTCTTGTCCGAGCGCTGGCCTTCATATTGCAGGTTGCTCTCGTTGACTGTCTTCAGATAACGTTCGCGCTTTGCGTCGAGCAGGTTGTTGGCTTTCATGAATATGGAAACGCCGCAATCGAACTTCTTCTCAGCGCTGAGGTCGAGTCCGAACATAGCCTTGTCCCATTGGTCGGCGTCCTTGAAGGGCGACACGAGAGCCAGCTTAGTGCCGGTATAGGAAGCGGCGAGCTGTGCGTTCCATCCATAGTTGGTGTCCTTGTAGAGCAGCGAGAGGTTGGCTGTGTGAGGAGCCTGATTTACAAGCGGACGAGTCTGCTTCACTCCCTGTTTGTATTCCGCGCTACCCACGTTATACTCACGCTTCGTCGTTGTGATGGCAGAGTGGGTGTAGGTGTAGTTGGCCTTGATTCCGAAGTGACGGATGTATTTCACTACGTCAATCTCGAAGCCGTAGTTCTTGGCGTTGCCGAGGTTGTCAGGCATATAGTAAGCGTCGGCTCCGCTGCCCAGCTTGCCGTCAGAAGCCACGAACACCTGCTCTATAGGATCTTTCAGATACTTGTAGAACACGCCTGCAAGCACCTGCTCCGTGGCTGACGGGAACCATTCCCAACGCAGGTCCACATTGTCTATGCGGGCACGCTTCAGGTTAGGGTTGCCCTTCTCTTGATATTCCTCTCCCATAATCTGGTAAGGTACTATCTCGTAGAATCCCGGTCGGTTGATGGAGCGATAGTAAGAGAGGCGCACGTTCATCTTCTTTGTCGGAGTCCACTTGATGGATGCCGACGGCAGATAGTCCCAATAGCTCTGTTCGCCCACCTGCCCCATATTGCGGAACTTCTGCAGCATGGTGTAAATCTGATTGGTGTGCTCAGCACGCAATCCGGCGTTAAGTTCTCCTGCCTTGCTCTTCAGCGTAATCATAGCGTATGCCGCGCCGATGTGTTCCTTCGAGTCGTAATTGAGCTGCGAAGCCTGTGAGTAAGGAGTCTTGCAGGTCCAGTCAATGGATCCAAACTGATCGAATCCGTTGCCGTCCAGCTGCTGAGATATGTTTGCGGGGTTGAAGATGTACGAGTAGTAGCGGTTGCCGCGCTCCTTGCGACGATATTGTCCTCCCGCCTTCCACGTAGCGTCTACGTCGTGAGCGAAGTGTGTGTCGTAGGAGAAGTTGAGGTAGCCAGCCCAGTCCTTGTCCGTGTTGTGCTGGAAGCGGCGTTCCATGCTCTTCGGCAGCGTCTTCAGAATGTTCTTGTCAGCTGACCACAGCGAACCGTCCACTCCGTCCGGTGACTGAACGGTGTTGGTAAGAGTGAGGTAGACGCGGTCAGGGTCTTTCTCCTTTGCCTGCGAGAAGATGCCAGCCCAGTCAACGGTCAGGTCATGTGTGAGGTGATGCGTGCCCTTCAGATGCGTGGCGAAGATGGTCTGTGTCTGCGATAGAGAGCGGGTTTCGTCGTCCTGGGTGTACGTATCAGAACCTATATACTCCGTGTTGATGGAGTTGTTGTAGCGTACGCCCTTTGAGTTGGTGCGTATGTACATGTTATACCATTCCAGCTTGTGGTTGTCCAGCTGCAGGTCCACCTTGGCATGGACGCCGGCTGTGAGGTCATGAGTGGAGTAGTAGCGGTGCTGGAGCGAATAGATGTACATCGCCTGTTCGCCAGACGCCATTTTTACTGAGTTGTATGTACGCTCCGTTCCGCGGAAAACGTTCTGCATGCTTCCTGCGAGCATGACGCCGATGCGGTCCTTCCAGAAGCGGTTGCCGACGGAGAGTCCGCCTATGAAGTTAGGGGCAGGAGTGGAGTGGGTGGTTATCTTGGTAGGACCATTGGCGAAGTCGGATGTCTGCGCCTTATAGTCCTTGCCGTTAGCTTCGTAAGGCGACTTGTGTGTGTAGTCGCTGCGGTCTGAGGAGAGATAATCGCGTCCGTCCTTCCAGAAATAGTCGCTCATGCCTATGGCGGCATTCGCCTGTATCTGGAAATGCGATGGTGCGTCCTTCATCACCATGTCCACCACGCCACCGGCAGCGTCGCCCTCCATGTCGGCAGTAAGCGACTTCGACACTACGAGGCGGTCCATGAGGTCAGAGGGGAATATGTTGAGCGGTATGTATCGGTTCTTGTCGTCCGGACTCGGAATCTTCACGCCGTTGACCAGCGTATAGTTGTAGCGCTTGTCCATGCCGCGGAGTATGGCGTATGATGCTTCGCCGGAAGCGTCGCGCTCCATTGTCACTCCCGACACGCGCTGCAGCACGCTTGCCACGTTGACGTCAGGCGACAGCTGGATGCTCTGTTGGCTCATCACGTTGAGCACGTTGCCGGCAGTCTTCTCCAAGTTGATGGCGCTGCGGTCAGAATGGTTCTCCTTGTGTCCCTTGATTACCACCTCACCAAGTTCCTTGAGGTCTTCGTCAAGCGATATGCTTATGACGCCCTTGTCAGACACCTCCACGGGAATCTCGCGGGTCTTGTAAGATACGTATCTCACCACGAGCGTATAGCGTCCTTTGTCAGGCAGTTCGTGCAGGGTGAACGAACCGTCCAGTCCTGTCGTTGTCTTCACGTCCGGCAACTCCTTCACCTCAATCACCGAGCCGATAAGCGGTTCGCCCGTACGATGGTCCTTGACTATACCGTCGAGGGTGTGGGCTGAGGCTGCGGCTGATGAAGCGGCAATGAGAGCAGCGCTGATTAGAATTCGTTTCATGTTATTGCATCTTTTTGTTACGTTTCTCTCCGCTATTTGTTTTTCTCTATGCTGTGTATCACATTACCTTCCTTGTCAATCATCGACATTCTCAGCTGCTTCTTGTTGGCGGAGATTATGGAGAAGCCGTCGGCAGGCGAGCAGAACACGGTGCCGACAGTCTTCTTCACGGGACGTGCAAGCGAAGCGGATGAGTTGACCACGTAGTCGATGTTGTCGCCATTCATGCGTATATGCTGGAAGTTGTGGATGTGTCCGCAGGCATAAATCGCCACATTATTATACTTGTGGAGAATGGGCAACAGCCTTTTCTGCATGTCGGTGCGCTCGTATTCAGCCTTCGATGTTTCGGCGTATATGGGATGATGACCTACAACGATCACCCAGTCTTCGTTGGCTGTCTTGAGTGTGCGGTCCAGCCAGTCGAGCTGTGCCTGATAGTCCTGCTTGCAAGCGTCAGGATACTTCTCGCTGTTCTCGCGATAACGGTCAATCAGTGGTGTGGTGTCGAGGAAGACGATGCGCAGCGTGGTGCCTTTGCTCTCGAACGCCTTGGTGTAATAGCGTGCCGGCATCATCCAGCGGCGGCTCACCTTTCCGTAGTCGAGCACAGCCTGAGTGTTGCCGCGATATTCATGATTGCCAAGCACCGGGAACCAGTCGAGCATCAGTTCTGGATGCGAATAAACCTGCTCGAAGTTGGTGGTCCACAGCGGGTCGTTCACAGATGCCACGCCGTTGAAGTGATGGATGTCGCCGACGGCGAGCACACATTCCATGCCCGTGGTCTTCGCCATGTTTCCCATCAGTTCGGCGATGGGTTTCTGGTCGTAATAGCCATTGCGTCCGAGGTCGTTAGCCATGTAGAGTGTTACGTCGCCTTTCAGCTTTTTCCATTCTGTGGGTGTCTGTGCCTGCAATTGCAAGCCGCTGATCAACATAATGGCTGTTGCGATAAGCGCAACGATGCCGTTTCCTGAAAATCTCAATCTTTTCATTGTTCTTTCTGACTGTTTATAATTTGTAATTATTGTTTCACGCCGCAAAATTATGAGTATCATGTTGCAATGGTATTACATAGACTTTAAGATGACTTAACAATCAGAAAAATCGTTAATCTTGGTTAATGTGCTTTCTGCTAATCTTACTATTTGGCAATAATGGCTATATTTGTGCTTACATATATTTAATATATAATAAACTCGCAGACTACGGAATGAATCAAGAAAAATGCTTAATAACACGCATAAAGAGTAAGTGTTAAGGGCGAAAGACGAAATTATTTCGTAATTTTGCAGTTGTTATGGGCTATTATGTATTGCCGTAACGTGTAACGAAGATCATAAAATATAATATCCAAATATGAATATCTTAGAACTTAGTGAACAAGAGATTGTAAGAAGACAATGCCTTCAGACCCTCCGCGATATGGGTATCGACCCGTATCCAGCAGCCGAATTCCCCACAAACGCTTTCAGCACTGACATCAAAGCCGACTTCAAGGACGAGGACGAGCCGCGTGAGGTGGTGATAGCCGGACGAATGATGGGCCGCCGCGTGATGGGTAAGGCAAGCTTCGCTGAGTTGCAGGACTCGAAGGGCCGCATCCAGGTTTATGTGGCTCGCGACGAGATTTGCCCCGACGAGAACAAGGAACTCTATAATACAGTATTCAAGAAACTCCTCGACATCGGTGACTTTATCGGTGTAAAGGGCTTCGTGTTCCGTACACAGACCGGCGAGATTTCGGTACATGCAAAGGAACTCTTGCTCCTCTCGAAGAGCCTCAAGCCGCTGCCGATCGTTAAGTATAAGGACGGCGTGGCATACGACAAGTTCGACGATCCTGAGCTTCGCTATCGTCAGCGCTATGTTGACCTCATCGTTAACGACGGCGTGAAGGACACATTCCTCCAGCGTGCCACTGTCATCCGCACACTGCGCAGAGTGCTCGATGAGGCTGGCTACACAGAGGTGGAGACTCCGACATTGCAGGCTATCGCCGGTGGCGCTTCTGCACGTCCGTTTATCACACACTTCAACGCTCTCGACCAGGATATGTATATGCGTATCGCAACAGAGCTTTATCTGAAGCGTCTTATCGTAGGCGGCTTCGAGGGTGTGTATGAGATTGGAAAGAACTTCCGCAACGAGGGTATGGACCGCAACCACAACCCTGAGTTCACCTGCATGGAGCTGTACGTACAGTATAAGGACTATAATTGGATGATGTCGTTCACGGAGAAACTTCTTGAGACTATCTGTATAGCCGTTAACGGCAAGCCTGAGCGCGAGATTGACGGCAACATCGTCAGCTTCAAGGCTCCTTACCGCCGCCTTCCCATCCTCGATGCCATCAAGGAGAAGACAGGATTCGACTGCAATGGCAAGACAGAGGACGAAATTCGCGCATTCTGCCTTGAGAAGGGTATGGACGTGGACGAGACAATGGGCAAGGGCAAGCTCATCGACGAACTCTTCGGCGAGTTCTGCGAGGGCACATTCATCCAGCCTACATTCATCACCGACTATCCCGTCGAGATGTCACCGCTCACAAAGATGCACCGTTCAAAGCCGGGTCTCACAGAGCGTTTCGAGCTTATGGTTAACGGCAAGGAGCTTGCCAACGCTTACTCGGAGCTCAACGACCCCATCGACCAGGAGGAGCGTTTCATCGACCAGATGAAGCTTGCTGACAAGGGTGACGACGAGGCTATGATCATCGACCAGGACTTCCTCCGTGCTCTCCAGTACGGTATGCCTCCCACGTCAGGTATCGGCATCGGCATTGACCGTCTCGTGATGCTCATGACAGGCAAGACATTCATTCAGGAGGTGCTCTTCTTCCCGCAGATGAAGCCTGAGAAGAAGATGCCGCAGAGCACCATCAAGGAATGGGCTGAGATCGGCGTTCCTGAAGAGTGGGCTTACGTTCTCCGCAAGGCTGGATTTAATCTCATCTCGGACATCCGCGACGAAAAGCCACAGGGTCTGCAGCAGAAGATCGGCGAGATAAACAAGAAGTATAAGCTCGGCTACGAGAAGCCTTCTGTGGACGAAATCCAGCAGTGGATTGAGAAGAGCAATGTTTAGGAAGTGTTCGTCTGCGAGCATTTCTTTAAACATCAAGCATTAACCCGTTAAACATCAAAGAGCGTGTACAATCTCGGAAAAATAGCAATTATTGGAGGTGGCAGTTGGGCGACTGCCATAGCCAAGATTGTGATAGGTCACACCCATCACATAGGATGGTATATGCGCCGCGACGACAGCATAGAGGAGTTTAAGCGCATCAGTCACAATCCTAATTACCTTACCAGCGTACACTTCAACACAGACGAGATATTCTTCTCCAGCGACATCAATCGCATTGTGGAAGCTTATGACACGCTGGTATTCGTTGTGCCCTCGCCTTACCTCAAGAACCACTTGAAGAAGCTGAAGGCAAGGCTGCGCGACAAGTTTATTGTGACCGCCATCAAGGGCTTGGTGCCGGAGGACAACATCGCATGCTCGGAGTATTTCCATGAGGTGTATGATGTGCCCGACTGCAACCTTGCATGTATCGGAGGACCGTCACACGCTGAGGAGGTGGCTCTCGAGAGACTTTCCTATCTTACTATAGGATGCTCTGACCGCGATAAGGCACAGGCTTTCTGTGAGGTGCTCGACTCGGAGTTTATCAAGACGAAGACGTCAAGCGACGTCATCGGCATCGAGTATTCGTCGGTGCTAAAGAATGTCTATGCCATAGCGTCCGGCATTTGCAGCGGACTTAACTATGGTGACAACTTCCAGGCGGTGCTTATCTCTAACGCCGTACAGGAGATGTCGCGCTTCCTCTCTGCCATCAATCCCATTGAGCGCAGCGTCTACGACTCGGTTTACCTCGGCGACTTGCTCGTGACGGGATATTCCAAGTTCTCGCGCAACCGCACATTCGGAACGATGATAGGCAAGGGATATAGCGTCAAGAGTGCGCAGATAGAGATGGAGATGATAGCGGAGGGATTCTTCGGCACAAAGTGTATGAAGGAGAAAAACCGTCATTATCACGTCAACATGCCCATCCTCGACGCTGTATATAACATCCTCTACGAGCGTATCAGCCCGCAGGTGGAGATAAAGCTGCTTACCGATTCGTTCAGGTAATGGCATCCGATAAAACGATTTCAGATATACTATATAAATTATAAAGCAATGAAAACTATCAGTTTAGACATTACAAAAGCTACCTCTTTCCTCGCAGAAGGAGCAGTCAACGCTTATGAGTCTAAGGTAAAGGCCGCACAAGAGGCTCTTGAGAACGGCACATGTGCAGGTAACGATTTCCTCGGATGGCTCCACCTTCCGTCTTCCATCACTCCTGATTTCCTTGCGGAGATTGAGGCTGTGGCTAAGACGCTGCGCGAGAAGTGCGAGGTAGTGGTTGTGGCTGGTATCGGCGGCAGCTATCTCGGTGCACGCGCCGTAATCGAAGGTCTCGGCAATTCTTTCGCTTGGCTTGTTGCTGACAAGAAAAACCCCACTATACTCTTTGCCGGAAACAACATCGGCGAGGACTATCTCTATGAGCTCACCACTTATCTTAAGGACAAGAAGTTCGGTGTGATCAACATCTCTAAGTCTGGCACTACCACTGAGACCGCTCTCGCTTTCCGTCTGCTCAAGAAGCAGTGTGAGGACCAGCGCGGCAAGGAGGAGGCTAAGGACGTCATCGTGGCTGTCACTGATGCCAAGAAGGGCGCTGCCCGCACATGTGCTGACAAGGAGGGATATAAGAGCTTCATCATCCCCGACAACGTGGGTGGTCGTTTCTCTGTACTCACTCCGGTGGGTCTTCTTCCTATCGCTGTTGCCGGATTCGACGTTAAGCAGCTCGTTGCTGGTGCTGCTGACATGGAGAAGGCTTGCGCTTTGGACGTTCCCTTCGCTGACAACCTCGCTGCTCAGTACGCAGCCACACGTCAGGCTCTCTACACACAGGCTGGCAAGAAGATTGAGATTGTTGCCAACTTCCAGCCGAAGCTCCATTACTTCGCTGAGTGGTGGAAGCAGCTCTACGGCGAGAGCGAGGGCAAGGAGCAGAAGGGCATCTTCCCCGCAGCTTGCGACTTCACCACAGACCTCCACTCTATGGGTCAGTGGATTCAGGAGGGCGAGCGCTCCATCTTCGAGACTGTTATCAGCGTAGAGACTCCTAATGAGAAGCTCCTCTTCCCGCACGACGACGAGAACCTTGACGGTCTGAACTTCCTCGAGGGCAAGCGTGTGGACGAGGTCAACAAGATGGCAGAGCTGGGCACACGCCTCGCTCACGTTGACGGCGGTGTGCCTAACATCCGCATCAACGTGCCTGAGCTTAACGCTTACTACCTCGGTCAGCTCATTTACTTCTTTGAGAAGGCTTGCGGCATCAGCGGACTCCTTGAGGAGGTCAATCCGTTCAACCAGCCGGGTGTTGAGGCTTACAAGAAGAACATGTTCGCTCTTCTTAACAAGCCGGGTTACGAGGCAGAGAGCAAGGCCATTCAGGAGCGCCTCGCTAACGAGAAGTAACATAAAGGGGAAACATTGATTTCCTCACATTAATATATCAAATAGGACTTACAGACCTTGTGAATGAGGCCTGTGAGTCCTATTGTCGGTCTATGGGACTGACAAAAATACGGAAACAACAAGATGATAAAAGAAGCTATAAAACACTATCTGGAAGCCAATTCCTTCACGGAGTTTGCTCCTCGTGTGGTGCTCTTCGACATGGACGGAGTGCTCTATAACTCCATGCCCAATCATGCTGTGGCATGGCAGGAGGCGATGAGCCAGTTCGGCATCCACTTCACTGCCGACGACTCGTATGCCACGGAAGGAGCACGCGGCGTCGACACCATCCGCCATTATGTCCGCATGCAGCAGGGCAAGGAGATAACGCCGGAGGAGGCGCAGCGCATGTATGACGTCAAGACGGAGATTTTCCATCGTATGCCGGTGGCTGAAATCTTCCCCGGTGTCCTTCCGCTTATGCAGAAGATAAAGGATGCTGGCATTACCATCGGCGTGGTGACGGGAAGCGGACAGCGACCGCTCTTCAAGCGACTGCTTAACGACTTTGACGGTTTCCTCACCGAAGACCATATCGTAACGGCTTACGACGTGGAGCGCGGCAAACCCAATCCTGACCCTTATCTGATGGGTCTGCGCAAGGCTGGCAACCTACAGCCGTGGCAGGGCATCGTTGTGGAGAACGCTCCGTTGGGAGTTCGTGCCGGTGTGTCAGCACGTATCTTCACGGTAGGCATAAACAGCGGTCCGCTGCCTGACGCGGCTCTTGCTGACCAGGGAGCCAACATCGTGCTGCAGCGCATCACGGAACTCTGCGACCAGTGGGAGCAGTTTATCTGATTTCATAGGATTTAACCCCATAATTGCTTTATAAAATGACCCTAAACGAATTTCTTTCCGAGTGGGAGAGTGCTTCGCCGACGCTTGTTGTCCACACGAGCGGTTCGACGGGCAAGCCGAAACCGATGACTGTGGAGAAGCGTCGCATGGAGGCATCGGCACGCATCACCTGCGACTTCCTTGGTCTGCAGCCCGGCGATACAGCCCTGCTCTGCATGCCACTCGACTTCATTGCGGGCAAGATGGTGGTGGTGCGCAGCATCGTCCGCCGTCTGAAGCTGGTCTGCGTCAAGCCGTCGGGTCATCCGCTTCAGGGCATAACGGAGGCACCTGTGTTTGCGGCTATGGTGCCGATGCAGGTGTATAACAGTATGCAGGTGCCCGAAGAATTACGTGTGCTGCGTCAGATTCGCCACCTCATAATCGGAGGTGGAGCTGTCAGCGACGATATGGCGAAGCTGTTGCGTGAGTTTCCCAATGCAGTGTGGAGCACATACGGCATGACCGAAACGCTGTCGCACATAGCCCTTCGCCGACTCAGTGGTCCTGAAGCCAGCTCATGGTATACGCCATTCGCAAGTGTATGTGTCAGCACCAACGCCGACGGATGCCTTGTCATTGATGCGCCGGAGGTGTGCGCCCAGCCACTGGTCACTAACGACATCGTCGAGATTGACTCTGACGGACGCCGCTTCCGCATTCGTGGACGTCGCGACAACGTGATATGCAGCGGTGGCATTAAACTGCAGATAGAGGAGATGGAGGAGAAGCTTAGGCAACACACCGACGTGGAGTTTGCCATAACGAAGCGACCCCATCCTAAGTTCGGCGAGACGGTTGTGCTTCTGGCTGTCACCGACGACATGGAGGCGATGCGTGCATTGTGCCAGGAATGTCTCTCCCGATACGAACAGCCACACGCCTATATCTCCGTTCCTGCCATACCGCTCACCGCTACAGGCAAACCGGCACGCGCCGAGATGATGCGCATAGCGGCAGATGCAGCGGCGGAATAACAACAACATTAAAAAGAAAGGAGCCTTATTATGAAACAGAATATAGTGATATCGGAAAATCTGGAGCGCAGCCTTGTTGTTGCCATTTCGGAATGTCAGCACGACCGCGTCTTCGTTCTTACCGACGAGACCACGAAGCGTCTATGCTGGCCTAAGCTCAGCAGTATGCGTTGCATGCAGGAAGTGACGCTCATCACCATTCCCGCCACCGACACTAACAAGAACCTCGAATCATTGGCTCTCGTCTGGGACGCGCTCAGCAAGGGTGGAGCCACCCGCCATTCGCTGCTTATCAATCTGGGTGGAGGCATGGTGACGGATCTTGGAGGATTCGCTGCTGCCACCTTCAAGCGCGGCATCGACTTCATCAACATCCCCACAACGCTCCTCGCAATGGTTGACGCGTCGGTTGGCGGCAAGACAGGTGTCAACTTCAATGGACTGAAGAACGAGATTGGTGTGTTTGCTGACGCACGCTTTGTCATCGTCAGCACGCTCTTCCTCGACACTCTCGATATGCCTAACCTTTGCTCCGGCTATGCCGAAATGCTCAAGCACGGGCTTATCAATGACGAGCGGATGTGGGCAGAGCTTGTAGGCTTCAGTCTTCATAATCCCGACTTCGCACAGTTGCAGCGCATGGTGGGCGAGTCTATAGCCGTTAAGGAGCGCATCGTGCAGCAGGATCCACATGAGAAGGGACTGCGTAAGGCTCTCAATCTCGGACATACCATCGGTCACGCCATCGAGTCGTTCGCCATGGAGCAGGGCAGACCGATGCTCCACGGATATGCCGTGGCGTACGGATTGATGGGCGAGCTTTATCTGAGCGTATGCAAGACAGCGTTCCCCGTCTACCGTTTGCGCCAGACAGCACGCTTCATCCGTGAGGCTTACGGCACACCCGCCATCACCTGCGATGACTATCCCAAGCTCCTCGAATTGATGAAGCACGACAAGAAGAATACGTCAGGCATCATCAACTTCTCGCTCCTCGCCAACATCGGCGACGTAAAGCTCAATCAGACTGCCAGCGAGGAAGAGATAAAGGAAGCGCTCGACTTCATCAGGGAAGGGTAATAGTATGAACAATATTTAAACTCTACATATATACAACAATGGATTTAGAGAAAATAAAGGAAACCCGTCTGCATCTTGACGGATTGTCCAACACACTTGGTATGGAATTTATCTCAACCACCGAGCCCGATACCTGTCAGGCGCAGATGAAGGTGGACGGGAAGAATCGTCAGGTGTTCGGATTTCTTAGTGGCGGTGCCTCGTTGGCGCTTGCCGAAAATCTTGCCGGTGTCGGCTCTATGGCGTTGTGCCCGGACAAGATCTGTGTGGGCATCAATGTCAGCGGCAGCCATGTCAAGGCTGTCATGGAGGGCGACACCGTCACAGCCACAGCGCATCTTCTCCATCGTGGAAAGACGCTGCATCAGTGGCATATCGACATCACGAATAAGGCTGGCGAACTGATTTCGTCGGTGGAAGTCACTAACTTCGTGATGAACAAACCTAACAAATAAAGCTAACTTACTGAACTTTTGCAAGTTCAATAACTAATTGTATTGAAACAGATGAACTTCGTTTATTACCGTCTGCCTCATACCCAGCAGGTGTTTCGTGGCGTGATGAGAAAGGGGCCTGAGGAATTGGCTTCGCTTGCCGAACTCAACGGGCGTCGCGGCTTTGTCATCGCCCCGTTCGCCCCGTCGGACGATTGCCCCATACTGTTGCTCGACGTGGAGTGGGAGCCGATGGAGCTGCCAGCAGATACGATGGCGGAGGCGTCTCTTGTGGATGCCGACTTCGCCAAAGAGCAGGAGAGCTATGCCATCGACTTCGAGAATTTCCATGCGCAGCTGCGTGACGGGATGTTCAGCAAGATTGTCCTTGCCCGCAGCGCCCGACTTACCGCCACGGAGGACGTGTCGCCCCTTACGCTTTTCGCAAGGGCTTGCCGTCGTTATCCTCGTATGTTTGTGGCTCTCTTCTCCACGGAGCGCAGTGGCACGTGGCTCGTTGCCACTCCAGAGGTGCTCGTTCGCGGTAGGCGTGACGAGATGAGGACGATGGCGCTTGCCGGCACGATGCGCCTCACTGAGGACCAGCTGTCTTTCGATACGGAAGGTGGCAGCGTCTCTGAGGCTGACATCCACTGGAGCACGAAGAACCGACAGGAGCAGCATTACGTCGAGACGTACATCACGGAGTGTGTGGAGCATTTCTCTGACGATTTCTCCGTGAAGGGTCCGTCCACGGCGAGGGCTGGCGACCTGGTGCATCTGCGCTCCGACATCACCTTCAAGCCTTACTCGATGGACGTGCTTGGCAATCTGCTCAACGCCCTCCATCCCACGCCTGCCGTGTGTGGCATCCCCAAGGACACGTCACGCGACTTTATTCTGCGTAACGAGTCGTTGCCACGCCTCTATTACAGTGGATTCTCCGGCATTCTCAATCCAGACGGCGAGACCAGTCTGTTCGTCACTCTGAGATGTATGCGTATGGAAGACGTGAGCGATGAGAATGCCTCGCCGCGGCGCTTTACGCTCTATGCTGGCGGCGGTCTTCTGAAGGAAAGTTCGTGCCAGACAGAATGGGACGAGACGGAGGCGAAGATGAATACAATGAGACAAACGTTCAAGAAATAAGAGTTAAAGTTCAAGATATAAGTTTATAAACTGATGTTCTGTAACAAGGAAAACGTAAACCTTCTCACAGCTCTGCTTGTCAAGTATGGTGTGACGGATGCTGTGGTGTGCCCTGGTAGTCGCAATGCCCCGATAGTGCATAACCTTAATGAGTGTGACCGTATAACGTGCCGCCCTGTCACGGACGAGCGTTCGGCGGGCTTCTATGCTCTGGGTATGGCTCAGGCCACGCATCGTCCTGTGGTGGTGTGCGTGACATCGGGTTCGGCGTTGCTCAATGTGATGCCTGCCGTGGCTGAGGCTTATTATCAGCACGTGCCGCTTATCGTGGTGTCTGCCGACCGCCCCGCACAATGGATTGACCAGCTCGACGGACAGACGCTTCCTCAGCCTGACGCTCTCGGACGCTTCGTGAGACGCGCCGTGCAACTGCCTGAACCGCATAACGACGAGGAGCGATGGTACTGCCGCCGCCTTGTCAACGAGGCTCTCTTCCTCGCCACTTGTCGTCAGCCGGCTCCCGTGCACATCAACGTGCCCATCACGGAACCGCTCTTTACCTTCGATGTTGAGGCGTTGCCGAATGTGGAGCGATGGACAATGATGACGGAGGAACGCCGTCTGCCTTATGCTTGTGAGGCTATCACAGCCCGCATTGCCAAGGCGGAACGTCCGCTTATCGTCATAGGTCAGATGCCGGCTGGTGTGTTTGACGGTCGGAAGCTGGAGCGTCTGATGGAGCGTTACGTGGTGTTCGCCGAACCGCTTTCCAATACGTCGGGCACGAATGTCCACTTCGATGAGGCGGTGAAACGTATCTCCGGTATGGCAGCTGATGAGGCACGCAGCTACAGTCCCGACTATATCGTCTATCTCGGTGACACCATCGTGAGCAAGGCCACGCGTCGTTGGCTGCGCAGCCTCGGAGCGCCGTCATGCCTTGTCACGCCAAACGCCCTTGAACCGCACGACCCGTTGATGACGCTCACGGACATCGTGGAATGTCCTTACGGCGACGTCAGTAGCTTGCTGGACGCGTTGACGGCGACGCCGGCGAATGATGAGAGAGGCTTTTACGAGCGCTGGAAGCTCTTGCTCGACGAGTGCGCTGAGCGTGCTGCCGAGTATGAACCTGAGTTTTCGCAGATGGCGGTGGTGAGGTATTTCGAGGAACAGCTCGACGACCTTGACGTGGATGTCTTCGTACATTACGCCAACAGCTCCGCCATTCGCCTTGCCTGCATCTACGCCAACCACTACGTATGGTGTAATCGTGGTGTGAACGGCATCGAAGGTTCGCTGTCCACGGCGGCTGGATTCTCGCTTGCCTCGACGGGACTGACGGTCTGCGTAATCGGAGACCTCAGCTTCTTCTACGACCAGAACGCGCTGTGGAACCGAAACCTCAACGGCAGTCTGCGCATCCTTCTCCTCAACAACCGCACGGGTGGCATCTTCCGCTCTCTGCCGGGTCTGAAGGACAGTCCGGCTGCTGACGACATGGTGGCAGCGACGCACGAGACAACGGCACAGGGCATCTGCACCCAGAACGACATCGGCTATCTATCCGCAAAGAACATGCAGGAGGCACAAATCGGCATTGTGACGCTGCTGACGCGTCAGACTGACCGCCCCCTGCTGCTGGAGGTGTTCACCGAAGCAGAAGCGGACGCTAAAGCGACTTTTGATTTTTATATTGCTGAATAATTGCTATATCGAATATATATATATGGAAAAGGAGAATAAGCTCATACTGTTCAAAGATAATAATGGCAAGGTATCTGTAAATGTGCGCTTTGCTGATGAGGATGTATGGTTGACACAAGAGCAATTAGCTCAAATATATGCCACCACACAACAGAATGTCAGTCAGCATATTAAGAGTATCTATGCTGACCAGGAACTTATTGATGAGGCAACTCACAAGAAATTCTTGTTAGTTCGTCAGGAAGGCTCTCGTCAGGTAAAACGTGAGATAGACCATTATAATCTTGACATGATTATCGCCCTTGGTTATAGAGTACAATCTCCTGTGGCTGTACATTTCCGCCGATGGGCAACTGAGCGTTTGCATGAGTATATCCAAAAAGGATTTGCAATGGACGATGAGAGATTGAAGCAAGGTGGAAATCGTTATTTTAGAGAGTTACTACAGAGGATTCGTGATATTCGTAGTAGTGAACGTAATTTCTATCAGCAGGTGACGGATATATATGCAACATCAGTAGATTATGATCCTCGGGCAAAGATGACAAAAATGTTCTTTGCTTCTGTACAGAACAAAATGCACTATGCAGTACACGAACATACTGCTGCAGAATTGATATATGAACGAGTGGATAATGAAAAGCCATTCGTTGGTATGACCAATTTTAAGGGTAATTATGTAACTCGCGATGATGTGAAGATAGCTAAGAATTATCTGACAGAATTGGAGCTGCAGCGTTTGAATCTTTTGACTTCGCAGTTTCTCGATTTTGCAGAATTTCAAGCCTTAGAGCAGACCCCGATGCGGATGGCGGATTGGATTGCTGCACTTGATGATCAAATTCTGCGCCTTCGCAAGAATATATTGGAAGGGAATGGCAGTATTTCGCATAAGGAAGCCATAGAGAAGGCTGAACGAGAATTCGAGATTTATAGAGAACGTGAGATGCGTATGCTGGAAAGTGATTTTGACAAGGCTATTAAGCAATTAAAGGACAAATAACTTGTCTACCTGTCTTACTGTCTAAACAATAATAATAATAATCAACTTACAACAATATGGAAAAAAGAAATTGGGTGCCCGTGGAGGGCTTTGACTTTAAGGAAATCCTGTTTGAGGAATACGATGGCATCGCCAAGATCACCATCAACCGTCCTCGTTATCGTAATGCCTTTACACCCCGCACCACGTGGGAGATGTCGCAGGCATTCGCTTGGTGTCGTGAGGCGCAGCGCATCAGCGTTGTCATCCTTACCGGAGCCGGCGACAAGGCGTTCTGCTCTGGTGGCGACATGCATGTGAAGGGACGCGGAGGCTATGTAGGCGACGACGGCGTACCACGTCTTAACGTCCTCGACGTGCAGAAGCAGATACGCTCCCTGCCGAAGCCCGTCATCGCCATGGTCAACGGTTACGCCATCGGTGGCGGACATGTCCTCCACCTTATGTGCGACCTCACCATCGCCAGCGACAACGCCATCTTCGGTCAGACCGGACCTAAGGTAGGTTCCTTCGATGCCGGTTTCGGTGCCAGCTATCTCGCCCGTATCGTCGGTCAGAAGAAGGCACGCGAGATATGGTTCATGTGCCGTCAGTATAGCGCCATCGAAGCAGAGCGCATGGGAATGGTGAACAAGGTGGTGCCCTTTGATCAGCTTGAGGACACCTGCGTGGAGTGGGCGCAGACCATGATGGAGCGCTCGCCGCTTGCCCTTCGTATGATAAAGGCTGGTCTCAATGCCGAGCTCGACGGACAGGCTGGCATACAGGAACTTGCCGGCGACGCCACCATGCTCTATTACATGCTCGACGAGGCACAGGAGGGAGGCCGTGCGTTCCTTGAGAAGCGCAAGCCCGACTTCAGCAAATACCCCAAACTGCCATAACCGTCACACCTTATGAGCTATAAGATAGACATCGAGCCGCGCACGTTCCACTTCAAGCAACCGGCTGGAACGTCGCGCGGCATCTACACCACACGCCAGTCATGGTTTCTCACCGTCACCGATACGGAGCGTCCCGGCGTGAGTGGAGTGGGAGAGTGTGCCCCGCTCCCCGACCTCAGTTGCGACGCCCGCCCCGACTATGAGCGCACCTTGCGTTCGCTGTGTGGCATGGTGGAGACGATGGGACGTGTGCCAGCAGATATGCTCCGCCCTTATCCCTCCATGCTCTTCGGTCTTGAGACGGCCCTGCTCGACCTCCAGAACGGAGGCAAGGGCATGCTCTTCGACACGCCGTTTACACGCGGCGAGGAAGGCATCACCATCAACGGACTGGTGTGGATGGGAAGCTTCGATGAGATGCTTGAGCGTCTTGAGGCGAAGATGCACGACGGATTTCGCTGCGTAAAGCTGAAAATCGGAGCCATCGACTTCAGTCATGAGTTGTCGCTTGTCCGCCATATTCGTGAGGCATTCACGAAGGACCAGATAGAGTTGCGTGTCGACGCCAATGGCGGTTTCTCTCCAGCACAGGCTCCGCAACGCCTGGAGCAGCTCGCCCGTTACGACATCCATTCCATCGAACAGCCCATCCGTCAGCACCAGTGGCGTGACATGGCTGCATTATGTCGTGAAACGCCCATCCCCATAGCCCTCGACGAAGAGCTTATCGGCGTAAACCTCCCCGGCATGAAGGAGGAACTGCTCGACACCATCCGTCCCCAATACATCATCCTCAAGCCATCGTTACACGGAGGAATGAGTGGCGCAAGGGAATGGATAAGCATGGCAGCCGAGCGAGGCATTGGCTCGTGGATGACCAGTGCCCTCGAAAGCAACGTAGGTCTGAACGCCGTTGCACAGCTTGCCGCCGACATCTACGGCCCCGACATAAAGATGCCGCAAGGCCTCGGCACCGGACAGCTGTTCACGGACAACGTAGAGATGCCGCTGGAAATAAAGGGAGATAAAATCTGGAGGTGTTAGCATTTATCTGTGTTACTGTCACATAACAGCCATTTCCATACAGGTACCACCTCTATTGTCAGTCCGTCCATCTCTATCACCTCTTCCTCGTCGTAAGTTACGACGAGAGCTTTTTTAAGAGGATAGAGTTTATTTAGAGCCACGAGAGCCGTAGTTTCTCTTCTGCGGGTCTCGTGGTCATTTATGCTATAGGAAGCCTGTATTGCTACACACTCATCCGGAACGAAGAAATCTACTTCCACATTACGATTGTAATAGTAAAGACGAGGTGTACCGGCATCCTTGTTATACTGTTTGTATAATGTTATGGCACACAGATTTTCCAGCAATGGAGCATAGTTTTCGGTCAGGAAAACGCTCAGTAGTCCATTGTCCGTAAAGTAATGTTTTTTTGATGTCTCCTTTTCGGCAAACTTTGATGCGTAGTTGTCAAGTGTGAACATCAGGCATGCCTCCTTCACATACTGTACATATTCTATTATAGAAGACGTGTTGGTGGACACTCCTGCGCTCTTCACCATATTGGCGAGGCGGTTATAGGCAGTAGGTTGCATGATGTTTTCTGCCAGTCGTTTTACCGCCAGTCGCAAAGCATGATCATTCTTTATGTTGTTACGTTGAATAATGTCACCAAGCACAATCTTGTCGTACAGTCCGTTCAGCCAATGCCGCTTGTTGCGATACAGCAATAGTTCAGGGAATCCGCCCCACTTGAAATATTCTGCGAAATACTGTCCCACCTGATTCTTTTGTTTACCATACAACCAGTCTTTCTCCAGTATAACGTTGTTTGCCTCCAGATATTCATTAAACGAATAAGGAAAAACCTTCTCGTCAAAGAATCGTGCCCCTAATGTTGTGGCGATGTCACGGCTCAGCATTTTTGCGTTCGATCCGGTTATGAACACCATATATTTATGGTTAGCCAGTCTACGTGCAAAATGTTCCCATCCCTCCACGTTCTGTATTTCGTCGAAGAAGAGTATCGGTTTATAGTTATACATTGTGCTGTACGCCTGCAATATCAGGTCGAAATCTTCCGCCTTCATCCCCAAAAGCCGTTCGTCATCAAAGTTGATGTATACAATCTCCTTGATGTCATGACCTTCCTTGAGAAATTGTTTGGCACGTTGATAAAGCAAATAAGACTTGCCTGCCTGTCTTATTCCGACAAGTACATAACGTCCTTGAGGCTCAAAATCAAACGACCTCTGGTATAGCTCAACATCCTGTATGTCTGCTTGTCCGTCTTTGATAAGTGTCTTGAATATCTCTTTTTGCATACCCGCTTATTTATGTTATTATCCGCAAAAATATATAATTTATCTATTGCCACCAAATAAATATGTATGAATTTATCTATTGCCAGTAGATAAAAACCAGAGAATTTATCTATTGCCAGTAGATAAATCGCTGTATAACGTCATTTGCATTTAGCTACGTAATCTTATAAAACACACAAAAAACGGCTATAGACGCCCTGCGTTAAAGGGACAGTTTATAGCCGTTTTTTCTATTTATGTTTCAGATTTTATTTCAAAATCTTCTTTGTATATGTCTTGCCGTCTGCAACAACTCTTATGACATAGACACCATGAGGCAGATTGTTGATATTGAAGTCGCCGTTGTTAGAATCGAAACTCCTTGAAGTACCGTCCATAGAAACAATACGACCTGATGTTACAATCGTACCATTGAGCAGTAATTTGCCTGATGTCTTGTCAAACAACAGACCACTGTTGTCGGTATCCATTTTTTCTATTCCAGTCGGAGTGACAACATCAACAAGCCAACCCTTATCTGTAGCAATAGTCGCGTCTGCAGTTTTTGCTCCAGGATTACCCTCTACGAACAACCATTTCATCCATCCACTGTATTCAGGTGCTGGTGTAAAATCGTCGAGAACAGGCAACTGCTCGTAAATTCTTTCCAAAGCATTGTCTTCAAATAGGTTATTTCTCAAAGACAGAGAAACAATCTTATTGTTTTCGTTCAGATTCAGACTGTTCAACTTGTTGTTGTCGAGGTGAGCAAGATACAAGTTGTCACCATAGCTTACATTCACACCGGTGATTTCGTTGTTATTCGCCTCCAACCAGTATATGCTGCTACTCTTCGGATCAAGCACCTTCAGCTTATTGTTGTTTACAATCAATGTTGTCAAATCAGAGCCTGAGAATTCTATCTTCTCAATATTGTTATCCGATCCGAAGAACTTTTCAAGAACATAACACTTTGAAAGGTCTACTGTTCCACTAAGTTTATTGTTATTAGCAACAATCTCTGATGCTGATGAAGCAAGGTTGAAGTCGAAACTTTCAAATTCATTGTTGGCAATGTTCAGCACCGTCAGGAACGGCATCTTTTTAGGAGGTATCACGCTGCTCAGTTTATTATCGTTGAGCCACAGACTCTGTAACATGATACAGTTTGTCAGGTCAGCTCTTGTCAACTTGTTATTGTTGAAAGCTGCCATTGTGACATTACTGCACTTAGAGAGATCAATGCCGCAAATCTGGTTATTCTGAGCCATTATTACCTTTAGATAATTGCTTGCAGGATTTAATTCTGCAATCTTATTATCATTGCAATACAGATAGACAAGCTTATTGAGCATTGAGACATCAAGAATCTCAAGCTGGTTAGAACCAACAGAGAGATTCTCAAGCAACTTATTGTTTGAGAGGTCAAGCGTCTGCAACTGGTTCTTGTCTGCAAAGAAAGTGGTCAGGTTGTTGGCAGAACTCAAGTCAATTCCAGTCAAATCATTGTATGTGACATCGATTGTTTCAAGGGCTGTACAGCCTTTCACATTAAGCTTCTTCAAATGGCTCTTCTGCAAATCAAGGTATGTAAGCTTCTTGCAGTTACCGAAGTCTAACTCTTTGAGCTGAGTACTTGCACAGAAGATTTTCTGAAGAGACTTTGCCTCGCCTAAGTTCAGGGAGGTCAACGGGTTTCTGTCGCATGCAAGCTGTTCGAGCTGTTCATTCTTCGAAACGTCAAGTTCTGTAATTGCATTGTTGAAGCAAGCCAGTGATTTCAGGTTAGGCATATTGCTAACATTCAATCCTGTCACTGCATTGTTGCCGAATCCTAAGTTTGTTGCTTCAGGAGCATAAATCTTGATAACAGTACCTTTCAGCACGTTTTCCAGATTCTGATAAGAACTGTTGCTTTCGTCATACTTATATGTAACCTTCACACCGTCACCCCAGTCTACATACATATCAGCAGCACAATCAATGGCGAACACGTATTTTGTGCCCACTACTTCAGGTGAGATTACGAACATTGCAGAAGCATCACCAAGCACGTCTGCTGTCTGTTCCGATTTCCATCCCTTTGCTTCAAGAGCTGTTATATCTGCAGCCTCAGAACCGGGATTACTGCCAAAAGCCATAATACCCTTCCACATCACGTCTTCTGGCAGAATTTCCATTCCGTTGATGTCAGGGAGAGATGCGAACATTGCCTCAAGTGCTTCCTTGCTCATATTGTTGCTCTTAACAGAGCCGCCTTCTATATCAAGTTGCTTTGAGAAGTTGAGATTTTCAATTTTGTTTCCTGCGCAATTCAGGTATCTAAGGTTCTTGTTTGCTTTCAGGTCAAGAACAGAAATGTAGTTTGAAGAACAATTAAGGTTCATCAAGGCAGTGTTCTTTGAAAGATCCAGATTTTCAATGTCATTTAAAGAACAATTGAGTGTATCTACTTTTGCTAACTGCGACATGTCTATTGCCGTCAGTTTATTATCGTTACAGTCAAGATATGTAAGATCATCATTGTTAGCAAAATTAAGGCTTGTCAATGCGTTTCCTGCTACGTTGACCTTCTGGAGTTTAGTGTTTGAAGAGAAATCAATATCCGTTAGTCCACATTTTTCAACGATAATATCTCTCAGTTCAGTAACGGCCGAAACATCCAAACCGCTGAGACCTAACAAAGAAGCCTTCAGTGTTTCTATATTATGATTCGAGCTGAGTTCCATCTCAGTAAGTTTGGTTCCTGTAACATCAAGATATTTGAGGTCAGGACAAACTGAAGTGGTAAGTGTGGAAATATTGGTATTGTATTGCAATTTAAGGGTTTGCAGCTCTGGAAATTTGCTTAAGTCCACAACTGAAAGTTTGTTATGATTGGCTGCAAAGTATTTAAGAGCTGGGTATGAAGGGACGTAATCAAGGTTGAACAATTTGTTGCATGATACGTCGAAATATGTCATCGCGTCGCTTTCTGGCCAACTTATGCTCTTCGGCACGCGAAGGTTGTTTACTGATACGTCAAGGTATTCAAGCTTTGTACTACCGCTTAAGTCAAGAACTTCAAGGCTGTTCTGATTCAAGTCAACATGAGTAAGATTCACTCCGTTAGGAAACTCCAGCTTCTGGAGTTGGTTGCGAGCAGCGATTAAGGTTTCCAGTGCCGGATTATTTGAAAGGTCAATACTTGACACAAGATTTCCGGATATGTCTAAGAGTCTAAGAGCTGGTTCATTCAGGACAACTCCTTTAATTGAGTCATCTTTACAACTGAATCCCTGTATCGGGTCATCAGCATTGAGCGAGTATACTCTGATGGTGTCACCATAAGTCCTGTCGGAGAAAGCTACTGTTCCTCCCCAAGGGTAATCTCTGGTGTTACCATTACCAAAATCAACATAGAAGCCGCTCTGAGAGGTGAATGCAGAAAAAGAGAGGAGCTTTCCTTCATTTTGTGCACCTTGCGTGGCTATCTTAATCGCCGGCACTCCTGATGCCTTGTCTTGTGCCGTCGTCACCATTGAGAATAACGGCAGCATGAATAATGAAGTGAGTAAAATTGATTTCTTCATACATGTTGTTTTTAAAATGAATGCTGCAAAAATACGTATATTTTCCGAGGAAGTAAAGCTAAAGAAGGAAAAACATTTCTTATAACGTTCTTTTTAACACTATCAATACCAATTATGTGATATTTTCGGACTATATTTAATGTGTAATGGTGTCGAACTTATTCGTTAAAAGCACTTTGTCGTTTATTTTTATCTTTTAGTTCTTATTTATTTGCAAAATAATATATATCTTTGCAATCGGCAAGTGAATGTAATATATTGATTGACTTTTATTAAAATATTTTTTAATACAAATATTGATATATAATTTTAATAATAAGTAACTAACGCAATAATAAAGATATAGTTTTACATATTAAATAACTCAAAATTTTAATTATGGAAAAGGCATTACACAAATTATTGGCTACCTTGTTGTTTGTCTCGTTAGGCATAACAACAGGATGGTCACATGCTGTCAACAAACAGACAGTGGAAGCTGACAATCCAGTACAGCCAGAAGAAGAGGTGCAAACCGTTGACTTGCCCTATTCTGTCGCATTCGATGAGGATCCTACAGCTGAAGGCGGATGGACAGTAGTAGACAATAGCATGCAGGCTGGCACTACATGGACATACGGCTCTTACACCACGTTCGAAGGCTCACGTCTCGGCATGGGTATGCAAGCTGACTACGGCGGCGGTCCCAACGGTGCCGGTCCCAATGACTACCTCATCTCTCCGGCTTTCAGTCTTGAGGCAGGAAAGACCTACACTATAGACATGTCATACACCACTTACCAGACAGGCGGCAACATCCTTCTTGAGTACGGTACTGACATCACTGACGTTTCTTCATTCACACAGTTCGCTACGGCACAGAAGGATGGTAACGGATATTATCCTAACGACAAGTTCGAGCTTACCGTTCCCGAAGACGGTGTATACTATATCGCTCTCCACGCCAAGGCCGTTGAAAGCAGTAACTATGCTTATACATACGTATTCGATTTCGCAATTTCAGAGGCTGATCCTACCAGTATCAACGGTATCTGCAATATTCCTAATAATGCTGTTGTAATGGTTTACACTATAGATGGAAGAATAGCAAGTACAAATGCTGATTTCAGAAATCTTGCAAAGGGAACTTATATAGTTACTGTGAAAGCAGATGGTAAGACACAAAGTTTTAAGATTGTGAAATAATCTTTTGTAAAAGGTGAAATAATTTCATATAATAATAAATGGGAAGAAAACGTAATGAAGTTTTCTTCCCATTTTATTTATAATCAATTGTATATTAAGAACGGTAGCGCTTTTACTGCTTCAAATTGGAAATATCCTCAAGTGATAATCCTGTCATTTCAGCAACAAGATCTTGTGTAACGCACCGATTGGGGTTAAAACAGCTCATTTAGCGGGTTCTTTTCTAATTCTTCGGTGGTTCGCCGAAGACAATATTTGCCTTTCTAATGCTCAATACTATGAGCCCGGCGCACATGGAAATCTTTGGTGCGAAATTTTCGAGTTATGAGAGGTTGAGGCTATGTTGCTTGTATACAGTGAGTTAGGCGGTTGGTGGGTGGCGGACGTAAATCATTGGTGTGTAAAAGTGGCTGTTTTGGGGTGCAATAGTGGCACTATTGCAGTCTGATAGTGCCACTATTGGTGTGCAAGACAAGAAGTTTGAAACCGTAAAAGTGGCTTTATAGGAGGGTGGGGGAGCGGTTTTTTACTGTCCAATGGGCTTTGCTGACGGCAAAAACGCACGAAAACGGCTTCTGAAATCTCTAAAATCATTTTTTATTTTGTAACAAGTTTTTACTTGTTTGTACGATATTTGCGTTGGTGGACGTCCCTACCAATGCCGAATGTTTGCATTGAATTTGTGAAAACGATTGCACAACAAAAATGCTACATTTTGATGAAAATATGATGTAGGCTATGGATGTTATTCCTATTTTTGCATCGTAAAAACTATGCGAGACCTTGATTGAGTCGAGGTACACAAAAACACAACTTATGATGCGAAACACACAAAAACACTCATAAGGTTCTTTAGAAGATACATATACGAAGATACATATACTTAAACCGAAATATAATTAATAGATATAAAAACCTAAATATGATAAAGCATATTTATATAATGGTATTGGCAATGATGCTGTTAGCATCGTCAGGCGCGGCAAAGGCGCAGGACGTGGCTCTGAAGACCAATCTCTTAGGTTGGGCTACGACATCGCTTAACGCAGGTGTTGAGGTAGGCATCGCCGAGAAGCAGACAGCACAGCTGTTTGCCACGCTCAATCCTTGGGAGTTTTCCGGAGGCAAGAAGGTGCGCATCTGGAATGTGGAGCCGGAATACCGCTGGTGGACATGCCAGCGCTTCGGAGGCAGCTTCTTCGGAGTGCATGCTCTTGCCGGCGAATACAACGTCAAGAACGTGGACCTTCCGTTCGGCATCCTGCCCAAGACGAAGAGCGGACGACACTATGAAGGATGGTATATAGGTGCGGGTGTCACCTATGGCTATCAATGGCTGCTCTCGCGCCATTGGAACATGGAGGCGTCGTTGGGCATCGGTTATGCCTATAGCCCGTACAAGCTCTACGGACGTTGCGCCAGATGCCTGGAGAAGAACCATCGCAACTATGTCGGTCCGACAAAGGCCGCTCTCAGTATGATCTATATTTTCTAAACAGCATTATGAACACTAATTCGTTTACACGCATCATCATTTCATGCCTGATAGGGGCTGCTTCCTGCGGTTCCGCAATGGCACAGAAGCTTGCCTCTGGAGCTGTAGCCATAGACAGTCTGCATACGTATGTGGAGGGTAACAGGGTGGATGTGGCGTTCAGCCTCAATCTCAACAACCTGAAACTCAAGTCTGAACAGCAGCTCGTCTTCACTCCGATGCTTGCTGCCGACGGCGACACCATAGCTCTGTCACCTATCATTATCAATGGCAGATCTAAGCAGATACGCATGGAGCGCAGCGGTGAATTGGCTTCTGGTGCTGCGGGCAGCCAGCCGCCGCTGGTGGTTGTCAGAAAGAACGGCACACGTCAGAGCGTCAGCTACGCCCAGAGCGTAACACGCAAGCGTCCGTTCGAATCGGACTGTCTGAGTCTGCTTACCTCTCAGGACATCTGCGGATGCGGCGACAGGGAGAATCTCGACAATCTCCACCTTGCCACCATTGACAATATCGGCGCATGGATGCCGGCTCTTACGTTTGTCAAGCCTTTTGCTGAGGCTCGCAAGCAACGTGCCGAGAAGGGCGAGGCTTACCTCAGCTTCCGTGTAAACAAGACGAACATCGTGGTAGACCTCTTCGAGAACGCACGCGAACTGGCTAAGATAACTAACACCATCGACCTTGTGCGCAATGACAAGAACGTGGAAATCAACGGCATCAACATTCACGGTTATGCTTCGCCTGAAGGTCCTTATGCCAACAACGAGCGTCTGGCACGTGAGCGTGCGGCGGCTCTGAAGAATTATGTGGCGCAGCTTTATCCGATTGACGCCAAGCTGTTCAGCTCAGACTATACGCCTGAGGATTGGGACGGTTTCCGCAGTAAGGTGCAGCAGTCGCAACTGGCTAATAAGGACGAAATCCTTAAGATTTCGGACTCGAGCCTTGCTCCCGACGACAAGGACAAGCGCATCCGCCAGCTCTATCCGCAGGACTATGCCGTGATAATGAAGGACATCTATCCTCGCTTGCGCCATAGCGACTATACCGTTAGCTATACCGTGCGTCCCTTCTCCGTTGAGGAAGCCAAGCAGATACTCAGAACCCGTCCGCAGCAGCTTTCGTTGCTGGAGATGTATCTTGTGGCACAGACGATGGAGGCTGGTTCGCCGGAGTTCAACGAGGTGTTCGACATAGCCGTGCGTATGTTCCCTGCCGACCCTACAGCCAATCTTAATGCTGCATGTGCCGACTTGCAGAAAGGCGACATAGCATCGGCTGAGAAACATCTGGAGAAAGCCGGCAACTCGGCAGAGGCATTGAACGCACGAGGCTCTTTAGCTGTGCTGAAAAAGGACTATCAGTCAGCACGCCGGTTGTTCTTGGAGGCGGCTGCCGCAGGTTCGGCTGATGCCAAGGCAAATGCCGAACGCATCGCTAACACGAAATAAAGAAAAACTTAATAATAATTTTTCTCTCTTAATAGGGCAGGGTGCTGCGAAACACCCTTCCCAGCCCCCTTACGCTTTAAACTTAAACAAAAATAATTAATAATTTATCAACTAAAATTTTTAACTATGAGAAACGTTAAGAATCTCTTCGGTATGGCTGTCATGGCTACAGCCTTGGTCGCTTGCTCAAGCAATGACGACCTCGCTTCTAACGGCCATGAAGGCAACCAGACAGGTGAAGCTTATGCTTCGTTCAGAATCAATCTGCCGACTACAAGCGGAACTCGTGTGGCAGGTGATCCTACGTTCGACGGAGGTGATGCTAAGGAGTATGAGGTAAAGAACGGTACTATCCTCATCTTTGATAATGCCGGAAACTTTGTCACAAGCGCTAAGCTTGGCACTATGAACCCTTGGACGGACGTAAAGGTTGACGGTGTTACGACAGCGGCTATCGCTACTGTGAAGCTCTCGGATGATGTCACTGTAGGTGGCGACTATCAGGCTTTGGTGCTCCTCAACGACGATGCGGAAGCCCCGACTCCAAAGGTTACGTTGCCTACTAAAGGTACACCTTATGCTACTTGGAGTGCGGATGCTTCAAATGTAAATGCTGAAAAGTATGCTTCTACCGATGGTATCTTTATGGCAAACGCTCCGAAGTATAATGGTGCAACGTCAGAGCCGACCACTCTTGTAAAGGTTAACAACATCTGCGCATCACGTGAGGAGGCACAGGCAAAGGCTGCCACCACAGTATACGTGGAGCGTGGTCTGGCTAAGGTTACGATGCAGAACTACAAGACTGGTGGTTACGAGATCGCTGACGGAACAACATACGCTGGAGACAAGGTGGTAATCACGAACTGGAAGCTTGACGTTACCAATAAGTCTACTTTCCCCGTTCATCGGACTGATGGCTTGAAGAAAGCTTGGGGCGAGATATGGGGAGAAGACCGTTTCGCTGACGCTGCAAACACTACTTTCCCGCGTGTATATTGGGGCGTAGACCCTAACTATTCAGGTAATGCTCTTCAGGATCTAACTGCGTGCAAGAATGCGTTTAATATGATAAAGAACAGCGAGGTTGAGGGCCAGGCAGGTATGGAGCATCCTCAGTATTGCCTTGAGAACACCTTCGACCTTGCCAATATGATGCAGGGCCAGACCACACGTGTTGTGTTTAAGGCTGTTTACACTCCTAAGGCTCTTGAAGGAACAACAGAAAAGACTTTCTATAAGATTGGCAACAATACCGCTATCTGGACCAAGGCTAATCTTGAGCAGCAGATTCATACCGTTGCCGTAACTGCTATGGGCATTACAGATGCTACAGAGCAGGCAAAGTATGTTGTAAAGCTTGATGCTACTGAGAATAATATTAGTGGTGAGGCTGGTCAGCATCTTATTAAGGCAGAGAACATCACGTACAAAGGTGAAGGTACGTCACAGGTTAATCCGAATGTCGTTAATAAAATCAACGAGAAGCTTGGCTTGTCAGCCGATGCTGGTATCGCTACATATCTGAACGGCGAGGCATACTACATCGCCCGCGTAAAGCACTTCAACGAGCTGACTCATTGGAATGCAGGTCAGGCTTATGGTTCTGACAACGCTGCGTTCCTTGGCCGTTACGGTGTGCTCCGCAACAACTGGTACGACCTTTCTGTAAACAGCATCAGCGGTCTTGGCTATCCTGAGGTTCCAGAGGTTAAGCCTACTGTTCCTGATGACGAGAACGATCAGTATATCAACGTGGAGGTTAAGATTCTTGACTGGGCTAAGCGCAGCCAGAGCATCGACCTCTAAACAGTAAAGCATAAAAGTGGCGGAGGTCTCCGGCCTCCGCTACTATCCAAACATCAACATCTAAATCAATCTTAATTAATTTAACGGCAAACATTATGTTTCACGGACTGGTTAAATCTTTATGCTCATTACTCGCCTTTGCACCCTTGCTGGCTTCTTGCTCGCTGATGCACGACGACCTTGAGCCATGCGACAATGGCGTTTACCTGCACTTCCGCTACGACTATAACACGCAGCGTGCCGACCTCTTCAATTATCACGTTGGAGGCGTTGTTGTCATGGTGTACGACAAGGACGGCAAGTATCTCATGCGTCAGGACGCCTACAACACAGACACCGACGCTCCCATCCGCCGCCATGACTTTGCCGTACATCTCAACTTGCAGCCTGGCGAATACCAGTTTCTCGCCATTGCCAAGCAGAAACGTTATGAAGACGCGCTTGCCACCAAGGGCGCCAAGTTTCGCATTCATGCTCCCGCCGACGGCGAGGACATGACAAAGTTCTGTGCCGTGCTCGACCGCAATGGGGCGGGCGAAACGGCTGACGTCGACTGTTCGGCTCCGCTCGACACGCTGTGGATAGGCCGCTCGCAGCACCTTACAGCCGTGCGCGACATGGAAGCCACCCACGACACCGTCTCTTTGGTGCGCGACACCAAGCAGCTCACCATCTCGCTGCATCAGATTGACGCACCTGACAAAATCTCTGCCGACGATTTCGGCTACGAGGTGATAGCCGACAACGGCCACATCAACTATGACAACTCTCTGGCTCGCGACACCAAGCTTCGCTATACGCCTTTCCGTACATGGACCACCGACTTCCGCGATGCTTCGGGCAACGTGAAGGAACGTACGGCTCATGCCGGACTGATGCTCTCGCGTCTGGTTTATTTCCCACCAGAGCAGAACGACCGCAACGCCATGCTACATATATATAATAAGGAGTCGGGCAAGACCATCGCCTTGATCAACCTACCCGACATACTTCAGCAGGGACGCGATGCTTATGCCGCCCAGAACTACGGCATCCAGGAATATCTCGACCGCGAGTATGACTATCGCCTCGACTTCTTCCTTATCGGCACCGAATGGCAGTACCTGAACCTCTCTGTTGGTGTGCTCGACTGGGCAAAGCGCATACAACACATAAGCTTATAGTTTTCTCCCCTTCAACTATCAGCGACTCCTTAACTAAAATACATAGAAACCTAATAACAACATAAATAAATGAAACGACTTGCAGACATACTCCTTTCTCTTGCTGCCCTGTTGTTGCTGGCAGCATGTACTGATGATGCCGATGTGTACAACACCCCGGCTTCATCCGAGGGCAATCTGTGTGTCTATGTGCCAGTTACTCGCGAGGGCGATGAGGTTACGAGCAGTCTCGACCCAAGCAACCCTACATACAATGCCTCTGTAGACGAGTGTAAGATCAACGACCTGCATCTTTATGCCTTCCCCGTTGATGGCGGCACATTTCTGTCGCAGGAACTTCCATCGCCTGAGGCAAGCAACATGCTCAATGAGAAAGTTGCTTCTTATAAGTTGCAGATCAAGCCCGGCACCTATCGTGTGTACGTAGTGGCAAACATGAAGGATGTGCTTGATGTCAATAGCATAACAACTGAAGGCGATTTGAAGGATGTGGTGCTGAGTTATCAGCCGATGTCAAAGTCCGGCATGCCCGTATCCAATAATATCCCTATGATATACGAGCCTGCAACGAAGGCAGCCGACGGCACAACTACTGACGGCACAATTACCATAAAGAATACGGACACGACTCCACAGACCGTGGTGGCTAATCTGCGATTCACCTGTGTCAAGGTGTGCCTTAACCTTATATACAATCCCGATGACCCAGACATGAATGCTGCGTTGAAGTCTAATGGATTGCAGATTACCGATATTATAGGCAAGCGACTCTCGCCACAGACCAGTCTGTTGTGGGACGGCAAGTTCACTAACCCCGATATAAACGACGACTATGCCAAGGGCATCGAGCCGAAATTGTACGACGCTACGGCACATACGGGTAATGGCGCTTACTATACTTCGTGGACAGAAACCCCAGCCAATGCCAATGTCAACAACGAGGACATCATCAAAGTAGAAGGTGAGGGCGCAGCTGCACCTGCAAACTCAAAGGAGAAGTGGCTCTTCCGTGCCACATATTATCTGCCTGAACGCTATGTGGCACAGGCTTCGCAGCAGTCGGCATTGAAGGTAGGTGGTGCTGTAGGTGGTTCTGCTATCGCTAACAGCTACAACATCAACCTTGGACATCATGACGAGTCCTCAACATCTGAAGTTCCAACTTTCCCGCGCGGCACTTACTACGAGATAGTGGGACGCATAAAGAGTCTTGGCAACATCGATCTCGATTGTGTTGTGAGTGTAGAGGATTGGGAGATGGCACCAATAGATGTAGACCTCAACCATACTACGCTTTGGGTTTCGAGCACAAAGGCAGAGGTAGGATCGCAAAAAGTAGCATTCATCGACTATCTGACAAATGTAACGAATGGCGACATTGAGCTCGGATGTGATACGAAGATTGAAAAGAATCTAACAGGAAAGTTGCCCGTTATTGTCGCAACTAATGATATTGCAACTCATCGTATAAGATTCAGTATAAATCCAGATCTCTCGGTAAAAGACTTTGCAGATGCTGATACTCTTAAAGGTACTGCCAAAGTATGGATAAAGGCTGGCAACATAAAGAAATACCTTTATGTAGAATACGACGTTACACCATACTTCAAGGTGGATCCAGTGGATATTGTTATCTTCTACGATAAAGATAATACAGCTGAGTTGACTAAGGTGGTGAAGTTTACAACCAATCTTGGTGGCATTCAATTCCCCTCAGGGTGGACGGTGTCGGCGGAAGATGGTCAAAAAGTGCAGTATGCTCAGTCGGAAATAAAGATAAAGTGCAACAACAATAATGTGGCTGATGGTACGTTCACAATAACGGCAACATCCAACCCAGAAACAACAACCACGCACGTATTTACGGTAAAGTCGATTGATGCAGTCGGTAAAGATGCAACAACAGGTAAAGATATATATAAGGAACAACAGGTACGTGTAACGGTGCGTCCGCCAAAGGGCAACTACATTATATATATGCGAGCCATTAACGACTTGGCATGGTGTAATGGTGGCGGTACCGAGGAGTATAAGCATTCGCTGATGCATGATGAGGATTCAAGTCTTGGCGATGAAAACTACAACTGGCGTGACGGTTGGTGGGAAGAGCAGGACGCAAAAGCAAAATGGGGTTCAGACAAATCGCCACATTCTGATTACCACTTTGTGTATGTATACACGCAGATAGGTGAGACAAATGCTGATGGTACTAAGGACGAGAATAATACAGAATGGTATTTCACTAAAAAATACGATAAAACTGCCGATACACGTCACACTGTGTCGCATGATAAAGATATGAATGATTATAAAGGTGAGTGGTGGCCTGGCAGTAAGATGACAGCCGACAATAACAACCCCGGTTGGTACTATTACAGTATACCAGTAGGTGCTCAGTCGGTTGGAGTCAATAAGGATGGAAAGGCTCAGAAGACGATTAAGCCTGGACAAACCTTGCTGATTTTCAGCAATGGTACATTCCTCGCCACGGGTTTCCAGTCGCATCGTTTCACTCATCACAACGACCCTGGCATCACGCTCTTCAACTATGAGGATCGTGAAGGCTGGTATCTGTATGACCCTTTGTCGGATCCTTACTACAGAGTTTATGACGAGAAGCCTACCGTTGTGGACGTAGAATATACCATATACACCAAGAACAAAAAAATAACTGCTTGGTATTGTCAATATGGAGTAAACCCTGGAGGTAAAGATGATAAGTTTACATTGTGGTGCAATAACTACGTTTCTGGCGAATTTGAATGCAATGAATACGGAAAGGAAAATGGCGAAACTTGGTACAAGACCATACTCCACCTCAAAGCCCCATTAGGGGAGTATGATAAGATTCTGGTGCTTAAGGTAAATGGTGATGAGATTCATACTACACTGTTCGACGGTGATAACTATCCCTCATCAACCAAGATGCACGGCAACCGTTATGTTGTGGAAGGCTCATACGATCCTGGCACAAAGAAATGGAGTAAGGGAGCTCCCTTTTAAAAAGTAACAATTAAAAGACAACGATATGTATATCAAGAAATTGACAATTTGGCTCTTCATGCTCTTGTCTGTGGTGTTGGCTGCTTGCAGCGACATCAGAGACATTGTAGGAGGCGGCACGCAAGACTTGCCGCCCGATGGAGTTGTCCTGACTCTTAAGTTGCCTAATTTCACCAAGAATACTGTGGCGACAAGAGCAAACGAGCAGCAGCAAATCAACAGCCTCTGCGTTTTGTGCTACGATGCAGGAGACAAGTATCTCGGCATGAGCAATATCACAGGCGCGGACATCAAGCCGAATGACGACGGCACCTGCAAGGTGAAGGTTAAGGTTATGGAAGGAACCGCAACGCTGCATGTTGTTGCCAATGCCGATATAACAAAGAGCGATGCCAAGGATGCTGATGGAAAGATAAACCTCTACAAAGCAACACGCAGCGACAATATCAATGCCGACGCTCCCATTTGTTGGGGAAGCATAACGGTGGATAACCTGCTTAAAGGCAGCACGCAATTGTCGTTGCTCCGGCAATTTGCCAAAGCGTCTGTTACAAAGGATAATGATAAGTTGCCCAATTCTAAGTTTGAGATAACAGGCTTCAAGCTCATCAACACGGCTAAGAGTGGCACAATAGCCACTAAGTCGTTTACCGATGTGGCTTTGCCTTCGGTGGATTGCTCTGCTAAGACAGTCGAATATGTTACGGGCGAGCAGCCTTTCTATGAGACACCTGCCGGCAAGGCATGCATGATAATCAAGGCAAAGTATAATAATGGACCAGAGACTTATTATAAGGTGGCGTTCCAAACAAAAAATTCGAACGGCACTTTTACTCCGATGGCTCTTCTTCGCAACCATCATTATCAGGTGAAGGTCACGGCTGTAAATCATGCAGGCTATTCGTCAGCAGCAGAAGCTGAAGCAGAAACTAATCTGCCAGAGAACAGACTGTCTGTAGTGGTGGTTGACGACAATCCTCCTATTGTAGACATGATAGCATGTAAGGACTACGAACTTGGCGTGTGTGGCAAGCAGACTGTAGATGGTAACGTACTGAAGGCTACTGTGACGTTTGTAACTACCAACAAGCCTGACTTCAAATATAATGTGAAGTCGAATGCAGCTTGGATTACTGGTTACACGGAAACAGCAAGCGCCGATTTGCCGACAACAGCTGGCGATTCGCAGCTTTTAACAAATGGCAGATTGTACACCATTGAGCTTACTCTGACCGAGAACTTCGAATCGGCTGCGCATACAGGAACAGTGACAATAACATCAGGCGACTTGTCGCTCGATGTAGAGATTACACAGTTGGGTTACGACTTCCGTCACGACGATAAAAGAAAGGTGAAGATACGAGGACTTGCCGGACTTACTCAGGAAGAACAGAAAGACTACTTCAAATGGATGGATACCTCGCTTAAGGGTATATGGCCAGAGGAGAACCAAGGCAGAGTGCGCAACGACGGACTCCACTTCTTTGTGGGAAAAAATACGGTTTACTATCTTATACCATATATTGATAAAGATGATATGACGTGCAATGATCCGCGAGTGACAGTAAAGCTCGACAGTGATAAAAAATTCTGGGAGGTGAGGCTTGCCAACAATTCGGACGAATCGTATAACGACAATAATTATAATAGGTGGATTAGCAATGAGGCATTTACCATTATAACTATCACCAACGCGAGAACCAAGATTACGGTAACCTATCCGGTTTATCATGTAGGATTGTTTGCACAGTTGACAACCAACTATCAGCTTGGCAAGAGCAAGGCTTCGGGATGGCGCTATTATGAGATGGTTGACGTAGAGGCTAAGGTTACTAAAAAAGACGGAACTACCGAGAACAAGATCTACCACATGCTCGACCGCAACCTTGGTGCCACAAACAACGGCTACTATTCTCCTTCCACAACCGCCCTTAAAGACAACATAGGAGCAATAGGTGGCTACTTTAAGATTTCGGAGGCTGATAACTCTGACAAATACCCGGCAAAAACAGATAACCGTGTGGTAGATGCTTTGGCAATAGGTAACTTCAAGGTGTGCGACAACATGTGTCTGCAAGGTCTTATAGACAACAAAAACTTGGAGATAGTAGAGGAGAAGACTCATTATGGCGAGGTGTACAACTGTCTGAGAATTAAT
>OIZF01000197.1_pt1 | contig 43084 bp, 57 predicted proteins | sample 1588471 | NCBI WGS metagenome assembly OIZF01 (sample SAMN03283279) | human gut metagenome | biome: human-associated habitat; material: feces | host: Homo sapiens | place: Peru | collected 2012
ACTATCACTATCACTATCACTATCACTATCACTATCACTATCACTATCACTATCATATAAGCATCCTTTTGTATGCAATTGCATACTTTTGCATTCATTTGTATGCTTTTGTATAGTGTTGCATGCTTCTGTATCGTTTGCATCCTTTTGCATTCCCCATCGCTTTTGTGCGTTGGCTCGCAACCGTTCGCATTTTTTCTGATACTTTGTTTGGTTTCGTTCTATCTTGTCTTTGATAAACACGAATGCCATGCGCACAACTGGGTCTAGCTTTATGATTTCGCCATCCCTTGCGAAGGTGAAGAGTGCCCGAGTTAGCTGTCCGAGTTGCTCATCTGTAAGCCCCTCGATTAGCTGATAGTCTGAAGTGTATAGTATAAATGAATCGTTCATGATTTTATTCCGATAATGATAATTTCTTTTCCAGCTTCCGTTTGAGCACGGTAGCCATGCGGATTCTGTTCCGCTGGCTTGTGTCGGTCGGTGCTGTCACTTTCCTACCTAGGGAAATATATTTCTCCAGTTGGGAAATTATATTCTTTAGGTCTGTCTTTGATATTTGAATGCTAGCCATAAGCCCTGCTTTTACTTGATGAGTAATCTTCTTGCTCCCTGCACCTGCTTGATGTAGGCTGCGCATTCCTTCGGATGGTCTGCTTGGAAAGCCTTCGCATCGAACTTCTCGGATGGCTTCGGTGCTTTCCACGTTGCCAGCGTCTTGCCGTTTCCGTCCACGATGCTCTCTGCGTCCCCGAAGAACAGCTTCAAGTTGTCCTCGATCTCCTTCTGTCGGTTCTCCAGTGTCTTGCTCTTCTCTTTGATGTCCTTCAACTCGATAAGCATGTCACCTACTTCTGCTGTGGCTTCAATCTCCTTTCCTGCCTTGTGCAGTGGAGACTTCAGGAGAACGTCTTGCGCGCTGTAGGCTGGCGGTTCTTGGTTGCCCACGATGTAGTCCAGCCAAAACTTGGTGATTTCGTCACGCATCCAGCCGTAAAATTCGGGGTCGAAGTCGATGTCACGGTAGCCGAACTCCCTGCCTGCTGTAAGCCAGGCCAGCGCACCGTCCTTGTATTCGCCTACACCGAGGTTCATCTGCAACTGGCAGAACCAATGCTTCGGCAGGTCGTCTGCGTCTATCTGCATCTGCGTGGTCTTGCACTCCAGTATGCTCTTGCTGGCTTCGTTGTGTGTTGCCCCGACTCTCCAGAAGGTGCGGTCAGGAGATACTCGCAAATATGGCGCATCGGTGTTCGTGATGGTGTAGTCGTCAGTCGATGCCTTGATGATGTGGCAGTGGCTTTCTCGCTTGTAGAACTGTGCAACAGCGTCCTCAAGAATGTGTCCTGCAACCATTGCGAAGTTCTCCACCTTTGGTGGGTCGATTCCCTTCTTGCGTCTCCACAGCTGGTATGGGGTCTCCCATGGGTTCAGTCCCAACACCGTGCCTGCTTCACTTGCACCAATTCCGTTCGAGCGGTTCTGCAACCACTCTTCTCTGTTCTTGTATTTAATTACTTGTTTCATTGTCTTTTATTTTTCTTCGTTTGCGATAAGGTATCTTCTTGCTGCTTCAATGATAATCTGGCGAAGGAATTCGTCCTTCTGCATTGTCTGAGCGAGTCCGCTTGCGATGAAGTTAGGCTTGCAGGTATAAGCAATATGGAAATCGAAGCCTTGGTGTCCTTCTTCGTCTTCATCCCCAGTTGTCTCAGCTGCCATCTGAATGAAGTTTCTCTCCTCCTTGTTTTCTTCTGCCCATGTCTTGTATGCCTTCGCTGTCTGAGCAAAGTACTTGTCGATGGTGCTCTCTCGTCTCTGATTGTCTGTTTTGTTCTGTTTGTTCATTGTTTTACTGAATGTTTATTAAAAGTTGCCACGGCTTCCCTTATTCGTGATGGGTGCCCACCCCATAGGTTGCACCGTGGCGGTTCGGGCTTATCATTATAGTAAAATGGCTATTTCTTCGCTGCTGTTCCAGTCTTGCCTTGGCTGCGGTTCATTGCCTTCTCTGCCTTCTGCTGTGCGCTCTCGGCTGCTGCCTGCGCCTGCTGTGCGATGGCTTCCTGCTGCTTTGGCTTTTTAAAGGTCTCCTCTACGGTGGTCGTGCCTTCCTTGATTGCGTTGTACACTCCTCCCAGCTTCTGAATGTCTTCTGCTGCGACTTCCTCGGCAGATTTCTTGCCTATGTATTCCAACAGCATAAGGTCGGTAACTTGGTAGGCTTGGAAGCAGGCGACACAACTTTTCCATTGGCTCTGTACGCCAGTCTGCTTGATGTGCTCCAGTGCCTTTGCCTGCACCTCCTTGACTACGCCTGCAATCAGTACCTGCGGCACGACCTTGCAGATTGCGTTACGCTGGGCGATAGCCACGGCTGCATTGCCAACTACCACCTGCATATCCTGCGAGAAGGTGTATCCCTTCGAGGTCAGGATGCTGCGCTTCACTTCTACAGAGTAGGCCACGTTGCTCTCGAGGTCGTGGCAGACACCCTGCGCTGTGATGGTCTTTCCATCGTTTGCGATGATGCGTCCTGCGATGCGCAGGTTCTTCCAGCAAGCCGAGATAATCTCGGTGAATCTAACACTAGGACCCTCAATAACGGAAATCTGTCCGTCCTTGCCCTTGCGCTCCAAATGATAGAAGCAGTTGTATGCTACATCATCGTCCATAGTTGCCAAGGCTACCATGTTCTCCTTGCACTGCATGATGTCTCTCGGAAACTTGTGCGCTGTGGCAATCTGTCCGTCAATCTCCGAGCGGTTGATGGCTTCGAGCATTTCGCCACCGCTTACTTGAATAATCTCATTTTCCATAATTCGTTCAATTTTTGTTCAACTTATTGTTAATTAACTCTAGTGGAAGGCTGGGGATTCGAACCCCAGTTGGTCGCAGGTTTACTCCCACCCTTGCCTGCTGCTGGTGGACGCCCTTCCGTTATAGGGCACACGCTGTTTCCGCATATCAAAACTTATCAATTTATCAATAAAAAAACAATTAAATTTAATAACCTTACTAACTGGTATGAATTTTTGCGTGCGCCCTGCCCCTACCGCTGTAGGGAAATCATATAATTGTACACTAAAATATGTAGTCTATATCAGTCGAGCCATGAGACTGTCGAGCCTGCTTTCCTCGAAGGCGTCCATCGGGTCTTGGTCTGCGTATTGGCTGTTCTCCTCCAGCCAATCGTCCATTACGTCTTGATAGTTAAGACAACCCTCGATGGCTTCCTCCAGCCGCTCGCTGTCGTTGTTGCTGGTCTTGTGCGTTACAACCGCGATGTTGCCAACGCTGCCGCACCATACGCAGATGGCTCCTGCCTTGGTCTTGATGTCCACCCTTGCAACCGCTGGTCGCTGTGGGTCTCGGTCTATCTCCAGCCAGATGGCTTCGTACATTGCCTTCCTGCACTCCTCGATGATTCTTGGTCTCATGCCTTATCTCTGTTTAAATAGTTGAAGAATGTCAGACGTGCATCTGCCAGCGTCTGCTTGTTGAACTCGCTCATCGGGAGTACCGGTATTCCGTCCAATGAAAGACAAAGCATGTTGTCGAACTCCCTTACCTGAATGCGTCTTTCCGCTTCCTTCATGGTTGCCAGTCGCTTGCTGTCCTTTCGCTCCTGCTCCCACTTGGCGGTCAGCTGCTTCGCTTTTACGTATGCCTTCATCATAGGGCAACCCTCCATGCTTTTTTAATCTCGCTGCCCTCGATTACCTTGCGGTTGTCGATTCTGCGGAACTTGACCTTCATCTTTCCAGCCTGCAACCATCTGCGCAGGGTGTTGCGATGAATGCCCAATACATTGCAGGTCTCTGTTATGGTGTATCTGCCTGCATCTGCTACCTTTGGTTCTTCGTTCGTCATACCTATGCCCTCCAAAAGATTAAAGTTAATACAATGGCAACAAATGCCACGGATAACATTACGTCACTTGTCACAAACTCGATAAACTTCTTCATACGCTCTGAATGTCTAAATGGTTAAACTTGTTACTTGCGTACGGCTGCACGTCTCTTCTTAGGTGTAATAACTCCAGCCTTGATGAGACAGACACGTACGTTCTGCTGGGTGCAACCCACATGCTGTGATACTGCGAGCATGATTCTGCTGTCCGATGTCTCTGCAGGTGCTTTTGCTCGGAAATCTGCGAACATTGCAATGATGTTCTTCTTTCGTTCGTCCTGCTGCTTCTGCAACGGTGTTCGAAAATCGTAATTGAAATTTTCTCCCATTTTTATTTGTATTTTAAATTATTTTCTTTATCTTTGCAAATGAGTTTTTAAACTCGTTATGTAATTCGGTTGCAAAAATACAAAAATAAAATTGAAAAACAATTGTTTTACGGTTGTTTTTAATAAGTTTTTAATTAATTTTAAATTGATTTACAATTATGAGTGGAGAAGAATTAAAGCAGTATATAAAGCGTTCGGGCTTGACAATGAGCGATGTAGCTAGAGAACTGGGTACTACACCTCAGAATGTGCAGGCTCGTCTTGGTCGTAAAACTATAAAAATTGATTTCATACAAAAGATAAAGGAAATCATCGACAAGTGCGCCCCTCCTCTCCCTGCTGAGATGGAAGCGGCTGTTATCGGTTCAAACGCAAATGGTTCGAACAGTTCCAACGTTTCACAGTCAATAGGTAGCGATGCTGCCTTGGCTGCTGAAAACAAGCTGCTGCGAGAACAGAATGAGTTCCTGCAAAGTCAAGTAAAAACCCTGCTTGCCATTGTCGGGCAGAGATAACAAAATTCATTAACTAAATTCTAAATAAAAATGAAAGATGAGGATTTCATCGAGCGGAAGGAGAAAATACTTCTTGCCGCTCTCGGTAAAAGCTGGCTATGGAAGGCTAGCAGGTTGATAATAGGCATCATCCCTCCAGTGGGTGCGTTTGTCATGCTGGTGCACTGCACCCTGCTCTCGTTCGGCATTCGGGTCAAACTCACGGAGTGGATATTCGACTGCTCGTTCTTTGGCTTCATCGCATGGATCATCATCAGTCTAGCCTATGGCTTCTGCTGGGTGCATCGGGCATTCATTACCTACGGAGTGCTGATTTCATTCTGTATCGACTTCCAGCGTTCCTTCGGGTTCGGGGTTCTGAGTAGACCGCTGCACCTGCTGACGGTTGCCCTAGGGCTGCTGCTCTTCTTCATCTTCTTCAAGAAAAAGGCTTGGAATGAGTTTTACGATAGAAATATTAATCATTTAAATAATTAGCGTATGGGAAGTTTCATTAACGAACTGGCAAAGGGTTTCGTCCGCTCTGCTGTCAATCAGGTAGGAAGGGATGCTGGTCGTGTTGTCAGTAACAACATCTATGGCGATGCACATTCTATACCGCATCGCAATGTTTCCGCTGGTGGTGCTGGTCGTGTTTCCAGCGTTGGCAAGGTGGAGGATGAAGGAACTGTTATCATCGAGCCTTCGAAAGGAAAAGCTGTAGCTTGGTGCGTGGTTGCTCTCTTCTTCAATTTCCTTGGTGCAGTCGTCCTTCTTGTCGTTGGCTACAGAAAGCTGAAAAACAAATACGTTGCAAGCGCTTGGCATTATGAATCCCAGGCAGTCTATGTCGCTGATGGTCGCTACAAGACTGGGGAGCGTTATGATGGCCACCAGCTGAGCAGACGAAAGATAGAAGTTCCTGCTGATGAGTTCATGATTGAGAAAAACGAGAAAATTGCGAAGATATATCTTTACGCTGGCTTTGCAATCTTCATTTGCTTCTTATTTGTTACAATTGCATCAATATGAAAAAGATAATAATATTATTCGTGCTTGCGCTCATGTGCGTGGGTGTGCGTGCGCAAACCCTAATGTCTAGAACGACATGGATTGAAGGCAACAGCGATATAAGTTATACCGTTTATGAGCCTGCAAAGGATACTGTTTATTTCTGCTCCTTCCGTGAAGGCTCTCCAGTTTCTCACGAAGTTACATTGAAATTCAATGGAAGAAACGACCTAATCCAAACCCTTCTATTCATGTTTAATATTAGAGATAATGAAGGGTATAGATACAGACTAGATAAGACTGTCGGAAAAAATACAATCTTGGTAGGCGATGAATCAAAATTACTTTTCTTCGGGTGGCAAAAGTATATTACCGTCCAAAGCTCTAAAAATGAGATGCGTGAAAACGTGTCGGTAACTATTGAGGAAATTGGAAACAGATACCTCAAGCCACTTGGTGTTATTGTTGATACAAAGTTGGCGAAAAGAAAGACTAAACGAGACGAGAGACTTGCCGATAAAAAGCTAGACGATGCCTACAAATATTGATTACCTTCTCGCCTACGAGGAATTCCTGCCAGTGCTCACCCCTTCCGAGGTGGATGGGCTGCTGGCTTCTCGCCCATCGCTGGCTCAGTTGCAAGACTGGTCGCAAAGATTGAATAATCATCGTGCACGTATGGAGCAAGTCTTCAGTCGTGCTTACAAAAAGATAAATAAATGAATATGGAAGATAAAAATCTGATGTCCGCTGATGTGGATATAGTCGGTCGCTTCTTTGATGCCCTTGACCGTCTGAAGGATGACGGCTGCATAGGCGGTCTTAAAACGATAACCGACCGGTACGGTCTCAACCGCTGGAACACAATATCCCTGCGAGACGAGCCTGCCGAGTGCTACGGTCGTTTCCGTCCGTCCTGGGTGCAGTTCCTAGTCCGTGACTATCACGTCAACCCATACTGGCTGCTGTTAGGTTCTGGTGACTTCTACGCTGCTGGCTTCACGTCAGAAATAGTGAAAAACCTGAATAAAAACTGCACGAAAAAATAGCATTACAGTTAAGTTTTTGATTTCCAATCATTTAAAACATACGTTATGATTTTAAGTACAACTTGACTGCTTTTCCCAGCATTTAAAGGGATTCTTTGATGCTCAGATAACTAGAAAACGCTGCAATCATGCACAACGTTGCACAATTGCGGCTTTTCTCGCTATAAATAAACTGAATAAAGACTGCACGGAATTATGGCAACACTGAGACTATATTTAGATACAAGAGTAAAAAGGCAGGACGGCACGTTCTCCATCCGTCTTGCCGTCAACCATCACGGTGGGACAGCCTTCATATCCCTTAATCAATACTGCAAGAAAGATGAATGGGATAAAAGGGCTTGTAAAGTGCGCAAGCGTCCCGATCGTGATGCTGTCAACGACTTCCTTCTTGACCGTCTGAATTTCTATAATAGAATGATGATGAAGGCGCAATGCAGGGAAACATACCGTGGCGATATTACGGCTAGGGAGCTTCGTGACTTAATCATCCTTGAAGCTGAGCCTGCAAGGGAAAAGGTCGCCCTGCTTCGTGATGGCTTCATCGCATACGAGGGGAGAAACCTAAAAAAGAACACGATCAATAGATACAAGTACACTTGGGCAAAGATTGAAGCTTTCATCGGAAAGGAAAAAGCGGCTCTGCTTACATACGATGAGATTAACCGCTCTTGGCTTGAAGACTTCGATGCGTTCATGACAAAGGAGGGCTTGTCTAGGAATACCAGAACCAGCAGGATGCTCTGTGTCGCTGCTGTCTTCAACTTTGCGATAGATAATGAGCAAACGAAAAACTACCCTTTCCGCAGGTACAGTCTCCGGCTTGAGACAACGAAAAAGCGAGACTTGTCTGTTGAGGAAATCCGCTCTATCTTCGAAGCTGGTGGTGATGAGCTGGTCGACATGTTCCTACTGATGTTCCTGCTGATTGGTATCAATGTGCGTGACTTGTTTACCTTGACAAAGGAGAATATCGTCCGTGGCAGACTTGAATACGACCGGGCGAAGACTGGCAGGCATTACTCCATCCTTCTTCATCCCGAAGCTCTCCGAATCATCGAGAAGTACAAAGGGGAAAAGAAGCTGCTTCGCTTCTCGGAGCATTTCAAGAACGTTGATTCTGCAACGGTCATGATAAATAAGAAACTCGCAAAGGTTCGCCCTGGGCTTACTACGTACTACGCTCGCCATACGTGGGCTTCCATCGCCTTCAACCTTGGAATACCAAAGGACGTAATATCGCTGGCACTGGGTCACTCGTTCGGTGTCCGTGTCACTGATACCTACATCAATGCAGACTTGTCTCGTGTGGATGAAGCCAACCGCATGGTTATTGATTACGTGCTATACAACAAGAAATAGCCCTTATTTTTTGCGAATTTGGCACAGAAACGGCTCAAATTGTTTTCGGGGATAGTTTTACGTGCTTACTACGTAAGCGGCTCATAACTCAAATTTCGGGGAAAATCAAAAAAAGAGTACAAAAATACCCCAGCGGTGAAAAAGTCGAGCCGCTGGGGTAATAAGTGGGAACCACTTTAAACATTCAGTGCTGCAAAGGTACGATTTTCCTTTGAAACCACCAAATTATTTACCGAAAAATTTCTTCCTCAACAAATCATTGATGAATCGTGACTTGTTGGGTAGTGCGTTGAGGAAAGGCAGCAGGTCGTTGTCTATCTGTATGCCTACGAGGGTAACCGTCTTGCCTGCTCCCTTCTTCGTTCTCTTGATGTTTCCTCTACTCTTCTCCATATCTGTCTTTTTTAAATTGTCTGTCCAACTTCGTTTTCATTCGGTTCATCTTGTGCTCCAGCTTGCCAATCTGCTTATAAGATAACCACTCCGGCTTGATATTCAACTCCAACCAATACTGGCGCATTTCCTTGCAATGTCTGGCGATGCTCGGGAAATAGAGGTGTCGCTCGTATGGATTGCGAAGGAAGTACTTGCAATCGGATAGCATACGACCAAGCATCATGTATTTATGCTCCTGCCCTTCTCCGAGACTTACAAGTCTTCCGTTGTCCCCGATCCAAAGCATTGCGCCCTCTCCCTTCCATTCGAAATCGAACGCCTTGCTTACTGGATAATAATAACCGTCGAGCACCGTACCCTCCTTGAGGTCTCGCCCAATCTCTAACAAGCAGGTTCTTCCCCAGCTGGTCGTTACCTCGACCACCGCTTGTGCTGGTATCTTGTCGTATTCCTTCATATCTTGATAAATTTAAATTTCTCGTTCCGTGATATAATACTCGAATACCACTCTACCAGTCTTAACCTTGAAGTATCGGTCGCCTTCTTCCAGCATTTCTGCATGTGGGTTGTTTCTGAAGGTTTCCTTAATTCGAGAAAACGCTTCCTCCATTCTCTCCTTGGTTCTGTAGTCTTCGATGTGGCTATCAACTGTCCCAAGGCTATTTTTGCCGTTCAAAATGTATTGTTTCATATCTTTTAATCTTCTTGTGTTCTTAAATACTCTGCAAAAATCGGGCACTTTTGGCAGTTGCTGCACCCTCTTTGACTTTCGCAAATCTTATCCAATTCCTGTTCTGTCATAATATTTATTTTAAGATGAATACTCTAGTCTGCTGACCTTTTCCGTTTCTGTTCCAGTACATTGTTCCGTCAACTGAATAATCGACAGCCCCACCGCTGCAAACGTACTCTGTACCTAACTTATCCCAATAGTGCTGACCTTTGTTTCTTACCTTTGCCAGTGTTACCTTTACCATTTTTGATGTATCCATATTCTTGTTGTTTTGTGCAGGGCTTGCGCCCTGCTGGTTAATACTTTTCTATCCAGTACTCAGTTTTAAAATTCACGCATAAGCCTGCAAATTCCGACTTGAAATAACCTTGACGTACCCAGTATGGATAATGTCTATCGGCTTCCTTTAGTCCCTTGAACAGCTTGTTCAAGAATCGCTCTGCCTTGTCCTTGCGTGTAAAGTTTGCCAACTCCTCGCTGTCCTTGCCTTCCATCTGTCTCTTGATGTAATATTTTGCTCTTGCCATTTCTCTGTCCTCCTTGATTACTTAGCATAAAGAGTAACTACAAGTCCACGTCTCAAAGCGCAGCGGCAAGCGTCCAGACCTGCCTTCAATGCTCTCTTTACGAACTTATTGAAGAGTTCTGCACAGATGAGCTTCAAGATACCGCTTACACCTACAAGAGTGTTTATCTTCTTGCCGTCCTCTGTGCGTCCGAATACCTTGATGCGGAAGTTTGAGTTGATAAACTTTGTTGTGAACTCTAAAACGTTTGAATTTGACTTTTTCATTCTCTTTGGCTTAACCGTGTTGCCTAGGGCTTAAGTTACTGAATGTTTTATTGTGCTTATCTCCTAAACACGATGCAAAGATATTAATATTTTTCCGTTCCACCAAAATTTTTGCGGAAAGATATTAATATTTTAACTTTTATTTGCTGTTTATGACGTAAACATGGTTAATTTTGGCTGATTTCGGTCTTTTTTAGTCGTTTTTCTTATCCATAAATCAATGGCTATCAATCGGTTGCCTTAGTTTTCCACACTCTATATAATAACCTGCACGCATTAGCTAGAATGAATATAATCTAACTCTCATATCCCCTACCCCTTTTCTCTCAATGAAAAGTGTTCTTCCACAAAAATGGGCAGGAAAACGCTTTCCTTGCGTCCCTGCCCTTTCTAACAAATGATATTATGATTGAACCTATTGAACTCTCTTCTTGATGCGCTCCTTTATCCAGCAAGCCGCAAGAAGGAACAGAAACAGAATCACGCAATCGCCAATGAATAGCCTTACCTTATGCCAAGTGCTCGCTGGCTTCTCTACCTCCTTGGTCTTGTATCTGTTCACGTAATACTTGACTTTCACGGTGTCGGTCACGAAAACGTATGTGTCGCCCACGATGGTGTCTGTCTTGGTCGTTGTCTTCCACCTTGTGGTCGTGAGGTGGTGCCACCGTTCCTTGATTACGGTGTCACCCTTGATATAGACAAGGACACTGTCCTGCCTGAATACGCTGTCCTGCTGCTGGGTCTCCTGCCAGTGGCTCTGTCGCTGGTTCACGCTGTCACGTCTTGCGCTGGTATGTGCGCTATCGCGATAAACCGTGTTATTTTGCGCTGTTTTTGCGCAGGAACAGCCCAAAATCAAAAGTGGGGCAATTATAAGCATGACGAGAAATAACGCCACATAACGCAAATTTCGCCCTTTTCTTGAATTTTCCATACTTTATAAACGTTAGATTGATATGTTTATTATGCAAGCACCTTGATTTTCAAGGCTTCCTTGGCTCGATTCAAGTACTTCTCGCAGTCTGCAAGTCCGTTGTACCCTCCGTTTATCTTCCTTCGGATAGCCTTCAAGTCGTCTTTGTCTGCAAGCTCATTGCATCCGAAGGTGTCGAATACCCACATCGAGGATTTCGTTGCTCCGAAAGGTCGCTCCAAAAGTTCGGGACTGCCCACAACATCGAAGCCGCAATAATTCGCATACTTCTTATAGTTCGCCCTGCCAGTTATCTGTATCAGTCCACGCCCCTTATACTTCACGCCATCGCCCTGCTGGGTGTTGCCGAGGTCTTTCCTGCCCTCGTAGGCTCTGCCGCTGGCTAGTTCCTTGGTGTATCTCAACTCTCCGCTTTCGTGGGCTATCTGTGCGAGATAGTGCGCCATTCGCAAAGGGGTGTTGATGTGAAAATGCTCTGCCCAGCCGTTGATGATTGGGAGGTAGGTGTCTGCCCTGCTGCCTGCATTCGGCATTATCTTAACCAGTTGCGCTCTAGTTATCCTCATTATCTCCTCCTTTCTTCCGCTCTTCTCTCATTATCTCGACAACAGCCTTTGCGATTTCGTCCTTGTTCTCGAGTATTACCTGCATCGTTCGGTCTTGCTTGCGTATCTCTGCCTTCTCGTATGCCTTCTCCCGAATACTCTTGAACTCGCATGAAAGCAGATACACCGTCCATGCGATGGAGAATATCGGGAAGGGAGAGATAATACATGTGGCTACGTCCATAAGCGCAGCAATGCCGAATGTCGGGAAGTACTTCTTCGCCTTGTCGCACGTCTTCTTCAATCCAGTTGACGTTCTTGCAACATGCAGTTCCTTCGCCTTCTGAATGCCTGCAATCAAGTCAAGTGTCATCGCTATCAGTATGGTAGCGAAACAGATAAAAATCACTAGGGCGCAGAGATATAGATGCTGCACCTGGAATTCATGTATTACTTCATTCATATCAATATTTGTTTTTGGTTTATTCCAATTTCTCCCAGTCGATGGTAACGCCCTTTCCGATGATGTCTGCCGTCCACCTGCAGAATGCCATACCCTCGTATCCGTCCGGATCACTGGCTACGGCAATAGCATACTGTACGCAGTCGCTCTCGGTCTTGATTACCTTCGGGTAGAAGTCCGCATAAGCCATATTAGCCAAATAGAGAATATCCCCGATGGTTGTGCCCTTGGAGATTACCTCGTTGTTTGTCGCAAGCCGGATTTCGTCAACAGTCCATCGGTGGCTCGTTCCGTCTACGTTCTTCATCTGCTCGCTTGCCTTGATTGCTAGCTGCTTCGTGAAGTGGTAGCCGTGCTTGGCAACGTAGGCCACGTATCCGCTGGCTCCCATTATTGCCTTGGCTGCCTTCTCGTATGGCAAGCCGTGTATGATGTCGCTCTCTTGGTGCTGGTGTCGCTCTTCCTCGCTATCGCAGGAATGGCGCATAACGATTATTTTCTTCATTGTGCGCCCTCCTATCCTAGTTTGTCGAGTAATTGCTTAACCATGCCACGAATGCCGCTTATATCGCCCTCAAGTGCCTTGAAACGCTTTTCTGTTTCCTGCTTCTCCTTGATTGCCGGGTTCAAAGCTGCGAGAAGTTCTTCGCCCTTGGCTTTTCGCTCCTTGCTTGGCTCGTATGCCTTGATTATCTCATCGGCTTCATTTACCAATTTCCCGACTTCGGGCAAAAGGTCTGCCTTGTCGGTTGCCAGTACGGTTTCGCCTGCAAAGGTAACTCCGAGGTGTTCGGGTATGGTGTAGATGGTCTGCTTTCCCTCTACCTCGATTGTTACGTCTCGCATTGGCTGTCCGCTGCTGGAAATGGTTGCGATGCCAGTGTTGATGTGCGGCTGGTTGTCTACGACCTTGCCTTCCTTAACTTCCACCGTCTGCTTGTCGAGCAGGTAGACTGGGTGATTTCTCTGTATATTCTTAAATTCCATAATGCGCTCTTTTTAGATAATTCGATAAATAAGACAAAAAGGGGTCTCACTGATAACACAGCGAGTTGCCCCTTGATAGATTTTGTTTAGACCGCCTACGCTCCAGTGGTTGTTGTGGTCTTCAGTGCTGCGATGATTGTAGCGTTCTGTCTCTGCTGGCTCAACTCCAGGCGTGCATCGTTGTACTTCTGCTGCAAATCCTGCTGCCAGTGGTTGTTGAGAACGTCAACGATGCGCTGGGTGTTGTCTTGGTTCGAGCGGATGATGTCGCACTTATCCTGCTGAAGCTGGAAACCGAGTGCAGAAAATCCTCGCTCTACGCTGCGGTTGTTGAAGTCGAATCCTCGCTGCATTGAGTTGATGATGTCTTTCTGCCCCAGCTGGTTCTCGTAGCCCATACGGTTGATGTTCTGCTGGGTCTGGCAGCAACAGTCCTTCAGCTGCTGGATGATGTTGAGGTTCCCGAGGTTCGCTGCGTTGATTACTCGCTCTGCCGAATAACCAACCTTGCCGCCTACGTCTTGAATAGCTGCCTGAATGCCGCAAACGGAAGACTGCAAGGCGTTGAAGTCGCAGTTCAAGTTAGCTGCCAGCGTCTTCAAGTCTTGGTTGTTGCCCTGGATTGCTCCCATCAACAAGTCGCTGTTGTGGTTGTCGCTCATCTGATTGCGAAGGCTGTCAATCTGAGACTGGATTTCGGCACGCTGTACGTTGCCGTTCTGTCCGTTCCAGCCATCACCGTACATAAACCTGAACATTCCAAGCATCATCATGTAGGCGAAAGGGTTGTTCCAACCTCCACCCATACCACCGTTCATTGCTGCCAGCATAGTTGCTGGGTCATTGTCTCTACCTCTAGCGAGCAAGGCTGCTGCTAGGTTGTCATTGCCACCGTCCCCAGTGCAATAAACTTTCTCGATTGTGTCTGCCATAAAATTTTGAGTTAATTATGTCGTGGAAGCCAAATATTGGAATCCGCTGCAAAGTTACTCTGATTTTTGGCTCGCTCCAAAAAGTTAGTACACTGGTATTTATCGAATTATTGTCAAAGAACGCTTTTGGTTATTTTCTTTTTATTTTTTGATTAAACACAAATCGGCTCAACGTCCTTGTTAAGCAAGGTCGCTTGTGCCGTGGCAAGTCGATAAACTCGAGACGTGCTGAGATAAGTGTAAGCCATCTTACAAAGATGTCTCACTGCTGGAACGGTGCGGTTTAATACGGTCGCAGTGGTCGTTATGCTGAATCCTGCGTGTATCATCTGCTCAACGACCATACATCGTGTCATTACGAGGTTTTCGGCTCTCGACTTGCCGAGAACGTCTTCTCTCGTAATGCTCAACTCTCCGTTCTGAAGTTCAATAGCACAACACTTGATTACGTTGTCTATAACTCGCCATAGTTCTTTCTCCTTGTCATTCATATATAATTTATTAAAATTATTGTATATATTTATATATATTTTCAGACGAAAATTGTATTATTCTACCCCAAGCATAGAATCAATCATTCCGTCAATGGTTTCATCGGTCATGCTCTTCTTAATAGTAGGATCTGCGCCAATTGACTTCATCATCATAGCTACATAGGGGTTGTTACTCTCCAGCGTGGAGTGTATCTGCTCCTTGTATGCTTCGTGAAGTTCGCCCGATTCCTTGAAATCCAAAAGAACCGTGCGCAAGGCTTTCACTGCGTAGTTATCCATCAGCAAGGGATTGTCCCTTGCCGATGAAAGTTTGGTAAGAAGCACTGCCAGTGCTTCATATAATTGTTTCTTCTTCATATTGTCTTATTTCTTAATTTACAAAGTCTCGTCTTGGAGTTTTACTCTCCATACTTTGGCTCCTCATACACCAAGTTATGCTCATCTACGTAAGCCTTGGCTTCTGAGTATGTGTCAAACTCTACTCGGTGGCTGTTAACTTTTTGCCCATGTAGAACCATTGAATGTTTTAGTAATATTACTAGTAGCAACAATGGAATTGTCTGAGAATGTTGCCGTTATTGCATAACCATAATCGCCATGCGTTTGCCAGTCAAAAGCAAGATTGTGACCTGTAACTATGATGACTTTGCCAGACCTTCTTCTGTTTCTCCACATGTTTTCAAGCAGACTCTCCACTGAACCTGATATATCAGTGTAAGTCAAGTTCATTTTAGTTAAACCAATTTTGTCCCCAAGCAAAGATATATCACCTTTCACGGAAGTGGCTTTGATTAATACAAGTTCAGTTGCCTCAGGACTCAGGACTTTTGAAATATCCTCTGTTGTTGCATATATATTGGAATTGGTTATACCAAGATACAACAAACTATTATTATTTGCCAATTCAACAGAACCCGAAATATCACCAGAAATTAATAGGTACTTCAAGCCTTTACAATATTTCAAGTCGCTAAAGTCAATAATCTTGTTGCTATCATCACCTACACCATCATCAAAAGAAATCTTGGAAATATCCTGCTTCTTGCTCAACTTGATGATTGCACCATTTGACACATAGAGACGAGCATTAGTCACATCTGTACTAGTACCATTAGCGGTGGAAAAATCAGATGATGTAAAGTTTCCTTTCAAACACTCTACTTTAACTGGAGTGTTTTGGCTAACGGACTGAATAACGATACTGCTGTTTTTAGCTGTTTGCACATCAACAGGTTTAAACTGTATCACCACAGAATCAAGATAATTTAAATTATCATTTTCTGTAGAACCACTGAGTTTTGTTACTAAACATTTTCCCATAATTTTTATTATTAATATTAAACATTATATTCATACTTTGTGTCTAAGGAACTTATCTTATTGGTAAGCCAGTTTTCAACTCGTTTTTTGGAATTGTAAAAACCTAGGACTTTTGGCGCATTCGGGTAAATTCCTGTAAGAGGAGGTACACTTGTCATAACTTTTGTTGCCTTGAACGCATATTCTTGGTAGATACATATATCACCAATGGCATATTCCTTGTTTTCAGTGTATTCATCCGCTGTGATTCCTTGTGTAGAAGCATATCCCAAAGATTGCCATCCATCAGCTACTTTACTGCTACGATAGGAAGGAGTGTCATTGTATTTTTCAAACTCTTTCTTGTAGTTATCATACCCAATAGAATTAATCCACTTGTCTAGAAGACTACAGATATTGCTAACAGAAAATACATTCTTGTCTCTTAGCTCCCTATATCTTAATTTTATTTCATCAGCATACAGGCTATCCAAGTATAGTACATTCCAGTTTCCGAAGTTCTTGTCAGAACCAGGAACCACATAAGTTCCATTCCAATGAGCCCCAAAGATACTATCCACATCATACATTGTAGGAGTCCAGAGATTACCATCCCATGTACACCATATCCAATTCTTCCCGAAACCATCAAGATTATATAGCACTTGACTTGTTAGCCAGTAGTCTATAAAAGGTCTAGGAATGAAGTACTTTTCAAAAGTTTCCTTTGTTTTACTTTTATTAAGTTCTGTGTATGCTTGCGAAAGTCTTGTTATATATCCTTTTACCTCCTTACTTAATATGTCGGTATTAGACAACTCTTTTGGATTATCACCATCATATTTGTTCTCATCAATATCTTTCAATGACTTTGGATTTCTCACCTCAAATGACGTCCATTGTGGAGTACCCTTGAATAAAGTTCCCCACATATCTCCATCAAGTATGATATTCTTGGCTTTTTTCTTATCAGCAAAATACACCTCCTTGGATTTTTTTAAATTCCAAGTATAAACTCCCATCCAAGTCTCTTCGTTTGTCTTGGAGTTAACCCATGTGATAACAATCGGAAAGCCATCAGGATGGCACTTTGCCCCAGTGAAAAAATCTTTTTTTACATCACCCAAACTGTCTGTTGTGCTTTCATTGGAGTAACTATACTCGTAAGGGTATTGCTGACCAATAGGATGAGACTTGTAGACTTGCTCTATCAGCCAATAGCCTACAATACACTGACCACGGAAAGCATCAATGTAGTACTTCTTTAAGTGGAAACTATCCTGCGTTGGAAAATCACCGAACTTAATCTCACCACCATCATTGATATCAATAGCCATGTTCTTGACATAGTAACCCATAGAAGATGAACCTTGTGCATTCAAGATTACTGGCTTGCGAAAATAGTTACCATCCTTGTCATTATACTCAATTTCTGCTTCAATATCATCCTGCTTTGTTGTAGGCAGCTTAGGAGCATAGAGTCTTACTTGTGCTGCAATACGAGGGATAGGCAATTCTATATGGCTATCCTTGCTGAAATCTGATGGATTCTCCATCTTGATACCAGCAGACTTGAAGGCTTCATTAATCTCTTTGGCTGCTTCATCAGATAATTCAAGGTGTTTAGCGGAAATCTTGTGCTCATGACGAGTACCTTTAGAATCTCTGTAGCCAAGAATCTTATTTTCTGCATCTGTAGTAATCTCAGTTCTTCCTTCAGGGTCTTCAATATGAGAAAACTCTTCAGGGATAGTCTCAGACTTTACCTTATAGAGATAATGGCTACCATCAGGAGCAATATATCCAATTACCTTACCCTCGGCATCTGTCTCAACAGAAAGATATTCATCACTCTCTATTGTAGAAAGATGAGCTGTACGTTTTTTAATGTCTGCTATATCAATAATAGCATTGGCAATAAAGGTACTAATATCAATACCACCGACAATCATGTGACCATCATTTGCACGGAAACCACAAAGAACCTTGTCTTCAGCATCAATGATAGCATAGAGCCATTCCTCATTGGTTACAACAGAGTACATTTCATGGTTAGGGAAGTATGGATCCCCATCATACTTGATTCCTGCAAGGATTCTGTTTTCTGCATCTACTACTGCGATGATATACTCATCATTAGAGATATAGAAGAAGCTTCCAGCTACATCAAGGTTTACCAATCCCTTATCATCTTCTTTTGTCTGAAAAGTTTTAAGAACTTCCTTAATAGCCTTAATATCATCAAGCCACTTAGCCTTTGCAGCCCAACAAGTACCATCTTGCTGAATACCAAGAAGAGGATGATTAGCTGCATCAAGAATTACCCAAAGGAACTCTTCGCTCTGTGATATGTGATACATATCATTTTGTGGATAGTAAGGCTTGCCAGTTGCTCTGTAAATACCAAAGAGAAGTCTATCCTCAGAATCTACAACAGCCATGATAAACTCCTCATTTTCGATTACTCTGAATGGAGTATCTTGAACATTTCCTTCCTCATCCTTGATAGTTGTCTTATCAAGGTTCTTTGCAACATTATCAAGATTAGCCAAGATGGAAGTAAGAGTCTCCGTATTCTCTATCTCAGCAAAGAACTTCTTCAACTCATTCATAGTGTCAATGACGTTTGTTGTGTCCTCGTCTCCCATGATGGTTGCTACTCTCTCTGCAAGAAGAGTTACCTGTGACTGCAATCTATCCTCTACTGCACTTGTTTTGCCAAACTTAGGAGTACAATCCCACTGAATACCGAAGAGAAGTCTATCTTCTGCGTCCACCTTGGCAAAGATGAACTCTTCATTCTGAATGTAGCGAAAAGGAGTATCTACTACCGTTCCTTCCTCGTCCTTGACGGAAACCTTGTCTGCAATCTCCACAAGTCCAGCGAGAGCACCGCCTACCCTCTCGGCTGTGTTCTCACCCACCTGCGTAGCGTTCTTAACCGCAGCCGCCTGTTGTTTAATTTCGTCTATTGTTGCCATATATTAATCTCCTATTGCGTGAATGTGTGCCCTCGTCCCTCTCTGCTGTTTCACTTCCCCTTTAGGGGTGAATGCCTTGAGATATTCGAGTGCATCTGATAAATATCTTTCTGCCATATCCATGATGTCGTTGTATTGCTTGTTGCTCGATACGTCTTGAACGTGGTCTGAATAATCGTCTCTGTGGCGCATTCCACCTACTCGGCTTACAATTGTTCCATCGGCACGGAAAAGTCTCGCATACGTGAAATAAGCGAGTGCCTTGCGTATTCCGCTGGTGTACTTCTGCACCTTGGTTTCGTCTTGGCTGCAATCTCCATCCTTTTTGGTGGTGTATTCGCCACCGTCCAGGAAGACCGCAGGCTGGAAATCGGGCAAGACTGAATCGTCCCACTCTCCCTGCTCGGTCGCTGCCTTGAACCGCTTCCACCCGATGGCTGGTATGATGTTCGCATCTTCGCATTCCCGAATGTATGCGTTCACTTCATCCTCATCTAGGTGCGTGCTGGTCGGTCTTGCCAGTTCTCGGAACTGATCAACCGTAATAAGTTGTTTTCTTTGTTCTCCCATAGGCTCAATCAATTAATCTATCGTGTTGTTCCCTGCCGCTTCGCTGCTGATATACTTCAACGGCTGCAGCTTCGGGTCTAGGTTCTGAATGGCTGGGTCGTGCCAATTCTCGAAAATCTTCTTGAAGGCTCGCTCGATGAATCGCTGTTCTGTCGTTACCTCTCCAGCATAGTACTCGTAGGCATCCTGCATAACTTGACCGCTGAATCCCAGCTTGCCGATACGGATGGAATAGAAGAGTTCTTGGTGGAACTGTGCGTAGATGCGCTCGATAACGCTGCTGTCGGTAACTGAAAACTCCTTGTCAAAGTTCTTTGTCGGGAAAGCCACAACCTTCGGTTCGTCTTCCTCGTTCTCCACCTCGACCGCAAGAATCTTCGCTGTGTTCTCGTCCCCTTGGAACTGCAAAAGGTCTTCATCGGAAATCATCTGTCCGCTCTCTACCTCTTCGCCATTCTCGTTGAACTTCGGCACGCCCTTCTTAATTACGAGCATACACGATACGAGGAAGTTGTTGCGGACGTTTCTCATCTTGACGTTTCCCAGTCCCTCATCGGTCGAAATCTCCGTGATGGCTGAATCGTAGCTGGCTGTAGGATAAATAAACTGTCCGTCTAGGCTCTGCCACAGAATCTGCCCCTTGTAGCTGTCAATACCGCCAGCGTTCTCAATCTGTTCAAGAACGATGTCGGGGTCGGGATTGAAGACGTTGATGCGCTCGATGGTCTTCTCGTTCACCATCAATCGCTTTCCGTTCCTCGTTTTCTTCTGCTCCCAGTCTGGATGCAGCAAGACGTGCGCCACGTTCCCCTTGTCGTCCGTCTCTTCAAGGCGGCAATTCTCAAAGGGTACGTGGCTCACGCTCGACACCTGCCCTAGAACGTTGTAGTTAACATGAAGGGCAAAGCCACCAAAGCGTGCGAGGTCTTGCGCCACGTTCCTCAACAAATCGTCTGCCGTGTCCCCTTGCTGGTTCATCGCCAACGCTGCTAGAATGTCGCTATCGAAGCCGTAGCCCTCAATAAATCGGGCGTAGCGGTTAAGGCACAGCATTGCCGTTCCGCTTGCTTCCGTGATGCGTGCGAGGTTCTGCGGATATAAGTTATCATATCCGTATGCCTGCATCTTGAATCGGCTGACGTAGCCAATATCAACCCTTCGCTTTGGCTTTTTTACTGTTTTAACGTTCATATTGCTTGTGTCGTTTTACTTGTTGTTCTACTCTTCCTTGCCTGCTTTCTCGGCTTGGTCGATGTCTTTCTTCTTGTCGCCTGCTGGCTCTTTCCCAGCGGTATCATCTGCACCGCTGTTGCCGCCTGCTGGCTGCTTGTTCTCGATGAGTTCCTCGCTGGGTATCTTCTGAAAGTACTTCTCCATGTGTGGGTACTTCGTCAGATATTCATGAGCAACCTTGTCGGTCAGGTTTTCATTCGTGAAAATCTTACCATTATAGAAATCGGGGCAGGAAATGATGAAGCCTGCCTTCATTGCGTAATTACATTGCTTTGGCATAGCCTTTTCTTTTTTGAGTTTCAAATATATTTCTATCAGAGCATCGTGGTAACACTGCTGGCAGGTTGTCGGTACAAACCGCTTCCGTGTTACCTCGAAATATAGAGATTCTATAACTGCCTTATCGGATGCGTCAAAGGGTCTGTCAAACCGTGCCTTCAACTCCCCGACCTTGGCTGTCGCTTCCTCGTAGGTCATGGCTTAACCTCCTACGGCTGATGTCAGACTGGCGTACTTGGCTGCTGTGGTCTCGCTGTCGGTATCGAAGAAGAAGTAAGCTGCCTTAGGTACGCTCTCCTCTTCCAGCGTGATAAGCCAGCCGCCCTCGGTATCGTCCGAGTACTTGTCGTTTTCGCCTGCGCTTGCCTTCAAAGCCTGCGCATATCCGAATACTTGGTACTCTGCCTTTCCGTCCGCTCCCTTCGAAAGGTTGCGCAGGATGATAACGAACTTACCGTTTGCCAGTCCGTCAATGATATTCGCACATACATCGGGTGTGTTAGCCAACACCACGATTGCCACGGTGTTCTTCCAGCTGTTGCGATACGTGCCAACTGCCAGCTCGGTCTTGGTTCCAGTGAATGGCTTGCTGCCTTCCTGCCGGATAGCGTATGCTTTCTTGCCAGTCTTCAGCACAATTGTGCTAATTGTATTACCAACGACAGCAGACTTGGTGAAGTCGATGTCGTCTCGGTTGATGATAAGTCCATCGCCCTCCAGTCCCTTTGTTACTTGGTCTTCGCAAGGGATGATGATGTCCTGGGCGATAAGGCTCTCGCAAGTTGTTGCCATATTAATTCGTTTTTAATTGTTATATCCCCAACACCGTTTTTGTTGGTGTTGAGGATTCATAAGAACTTAATACTAATAAAAAGATTTGGAGCGATTAGTAAGCTGCATGGATCATGTTCTCTTCGAGCAGAGCCGTGCCAATCTTACCAGTTGCGTAGATGTAATTTCTTCGTTCCTTCTGGTCGAAGAAGATGTCGAGGTCGCTGATGAGTGCGTCTGCGTCAGTACCAACCATAAGGTGCTTAGGATTGCAGAATACCGCACGGTGTGGAAGGTTGACTGTTGTCTCGCCCTTCTCGTATGCGTTAATCATTCTATCCCAAATGCCGACACGTGCAATCTTCACTCCGTTGTATGTCGCTACATCGAAGCCATCGAACACCTTCTCCCATGGCATGATGTCGTGGTAGGTCTGCTTGATGTCGTAGGTCAATGCGTCAGCGAGCGAGCGTGTCATGAGCAACACTGCATCGCTGTCGTCAATGATACGTGTGTCTACGTCCATCAAGATGGTGTCTACGGCTGTTGTAGCTGCACCCTTCTTGCGCAATGCTGAAACCTGCGCTGCTGCTGTGGCTTCGCTGTTGGCTGCGATGGTGGTATGGTTCTTAGTCGCTGTGGCTGTAAAGATGCGCTTGAAGAGACCGTCACAGACGTTGAACATGTTAACGTCCGACCCTGCTGTCAGCTTGCCGCCACCTGAACCTGCCAATGCTGCCGCCTTGTCACCAAACCAGCCGAAACGCCAAATCATCTGCTGCATGGCTCGCTGGAGTGCATCGGTGTAGATGGTCATAAAGTCGGTGCTGGTAAGGTCGCCAATGGCTGTACCGGTCTTCAAGGAGTACTCTCCGATTGACCCCTTCAATGCTTCGTAGCAAATCTTGATAGGGATTTCCCACTGTCCGAGTTCCCAACGCTTCTGAGAGTTGGCGATACCCTTCTCTTCGTAGGTAGGGTCGCAACCGCCACCCTTCTTACCGACCATTTCCATCTCACCGATAAGTGCGATAGGATCATCGTTCTTTACCTTCATAATGTTAACGAATGAAGAGAAGTCCTCATCCTTGAAGAAGGTCTCCTGAATGGCACTCTTGATGCTATCGAGGTTTTCTGGCTGGAGTGTCAAGTTCTCCAGCTGCTTTTTTGTAAATCCTGCCATTATTTTTCTTCTGTTTAATGGGTTAATACTTTTGGTTACTTCTTGCCCTTTTTGTGGAGCTTGGCAAGTCTCTCCTTGATGGCTTCCTTTCCTTCCTCGACAGCGTTCACGTTGTCGCCTGCGCCCTTGCCGCTTGGCTGTCGCTGTGCTGGCTGGTAGTGGCTGCTGTAGCCTGCCAGCACCTTCTCAGCACCGCCTGCCATCTTCACGGCATTCAGGATGCGCATGTCTTCCTTGCTCTTCGCAAGTTTCTGCGCGCCTGCCAGCTGTGCCTTGGTGTCGTTCAACTGCTGTTTGAGTGCTGCTACCTGCTTCTGCAACTTGGCTACGGTGTCGTTGTCGCTGCTTGATGCGCTGCCGCCCTCACCGCCTTCACCGCCCTCATTGTCGTTGTCGGTGTTGTCTGCGGTCTGAATGTCGGTAATTACACCGTCCTCGACAACAATTGTCTTACCGTCCGGCATTTCAAAAGTTCCGTCCGGACTTGCCTTGTCGCCAACTTGTGGATCTCCCTCTTCACGCTCAACGGTCAGAACTTGACCGTCCGATGTGTTGAGTTCCATCGCCTTTGGCTCTGCCTTGGCTTGTGGCTCTTCCACCACCTGCTCTGCTTCCTCCAGTGTCTTCACGCCCAACTTGGCGAGAATCTTGTCGAGGAGAGAAGCCTTTACTTCTGTTTTCTTCTCCATTGCTTTTGGATTTTGTTGTTTTGAATTAATAAAATTTTCGATATTGCGTTTCGATGCGCTTGCGCTGATTGGTGCAACGGTGCTGCTGATAAGACCTAGGCGCAATGCTTCGCTGGTGCTGATAAAGATGTCCTTATCCATCAAGGCTTGTATCTCCTCACGGTCGCACTCGCAACGCTCTACGTATGCGTCCACCATCTTGTCCTGCCACATCTGCATTTCCTCGCTCTGGTTCTTCAAGTCCTTTGCATTCAGCTGGTCGCCAAGACACCAGCCAGGAACCCACGGATTGTGCAGCAGGAAGGCAGCGTTCTCGTATGCCTTGCGGCTCTCCTTTGGTGCTGCAAGCATGATGATTGTTGCCATGGATGCTGCCTTGCCCTCAACGGTGCAGGAAATCTTCTTGCCGCTCTGTCGCAGTCGGTCGTAAATTGCCCAACCCTCGACAACAGAACCGCCATTGCAGAAGATGCGCATATCGATGGTGTCGTCATCCTTTGGTATGCTTGCTGCAAAAGCATCTATGTCTTGAAAACATACGCAGTCACCTCCAAACCATTGATACCAAAATTTATTATCTTGGCTGTCGATATCGTTGTATATTCTGAGTTTTGCCATTGAATCGTTATTTTTAAGTTTTAAAACGCTGCAAAGATACGATTTTTTATGATATGTTTATCTCTTAAACAGTTAATTTTCCTAAACAAGCCAAAATTTTGCGTTCTAAGCGAGTTTTACAGCCTTTGGTGTGTAACTTTACCACCTTCGACCAAAAACCGCTCAGAACGCAAATCTTGATGAAATAACTCCCCTTTAGAGCCTGCCGATATTCTCTATCGTCTGCACTCTCCGCTGGGTTCGGTTTATCTCTTCCACGCTCACTACTGGCTGTGGTGCCATCTGATACCCTCTAGCGACTGCTGCCGCCAGCATATCCATGCCGATGTTGCTTCCACCGTTGTTCACTACGATAGGTACGCCACCTCCAAGCTGGTTGAATGCGGACAATATCGGACTGAACATCGATGTCGCCTTGGCGGTCATTACGCTCTCTCCATTGGATAGTCTCGCTGGTATGCTGTCGCTCGTTCCAGTGCCTGCGCCATGGACGTATCCACCAACGGAAAAACCCTTAACGAGTGCTTTCGCTCCTGCAAACGCTGCTTTGACCAGTGCCATCAATGCTGCTGCACTCGCAACACCTCCCCACGACTTGCTTGCAATCTCCTTTGCGAGGATTTGGGCAAAATAGGCGTTGACAGCTATCTCGATTGCGTCCAGTATTGATGTCAGCATCGATTTGAGGAATGCGTGAAGGGATTTATCCTCGCTCTCGAAGAACTCGGACAGACCGTCTCCCATGGTCTGTATCATATCTGCCATCATTTTCAACTGTTCTTCCTGCAAAGCTGCCTTCTTCTTGTTGGCTTCCTCCTGCTCCTTGACTTCTGCATCGCTCAAGTCCTTTTGTAGCTGTTCCTGCACGGCTGCATAGTCCTTGTATGCGTCCAGCTTGCTCTGTAGGAAAGCCTTGTATCTCTCCAGCTTGGCTGCATCGTCTTCCTCGCCAATTCCACCGTTCATGATGTCCGTATCCCTGCGCTTCTTTTCTGCTTCCTCGAACTCCTTGTTGATTTCGTCCACTATCTCCTTGGCTTGGTTCTTGATGTCCGCTTTTGCCTTTATCATGATGTCGAGCAGTTTTGCCTGCATTTCCTGCGCTTTTTCCGCTCCGATTTGCCCTGCCGCCACGTATGCGTCAATGCTTCGTGCCACCATATCCTTCTCCAGCTGTTCGAGGTCGTTGCTGTAGTCTCGCTCGTTGTCGTACATGCCTGCGAGGTATCGCTTCTTTGCGTCCATGACCTTCTCGTTGTACTGGAACTGGATAAGCGCAATCTGTGCCTGCAATTCTTTCTCCTGCTTCTTCCTGCGCTCTGCCTCTGCCTTTGCTTCCGATTTCTCCTTGGCTATCTGTGCCTTGGTCTTGGTAGTGCTTCCCTTGGCTGCTGGTGTCGTTCCCTTGTTTCCATTCGTTGGCTCGCTGCTGGTCGCTCCACCGTCTAGGTTCGCAAGTTTCAGATGGTTCAGTCTTCCGTGCACGGTGTTCTCGAATCCGTCAGCGAATGTGTTTCCTATCTCTATACCAGCATTCTTGATGTCATGCCATGCTTCCTTGATAGTGCCGGATATGTCGAACATCTCCTTGAATCCCTTCTGTGCCTTGGATAGGTCGAATGTAACTATACCCTCGAGAATATCAAGCATGCCCTTGGCTGCAAAGCCAATCCTCTTGAATGCGTCTATTGCTAGATTGCATACGAGCTTGATTGTGTTCCACATCAAGCGGAAATTTATGCCGATTGCATTGATTATCCCTCGAAGAAGAAGACTCTCATTGTACCAGTCGATGAAGTAGTTGATAGTATTGAACAATCCCTTCATTATCTGAATAAGAATCTTCGTTCCGAACATCTTGCCCTGCTCTATCATCTCCTCGAATCCGTGCTGGCTCATATCGAACATTGACGAAAGGTAGCTGTTCAGTTCCTTGTGCAGCTTGATGTTCTCCAGCTGCGTCTCTCCCCATTCTCCGGTCTGCTTCTTCACTTCTTCGATGTCTGTTGTCATCGTGTCTAGCTGCTCGATGAGCTGTATACCAGCAGCCGCTCCCTGCTTACCGAAGACGTTTTTCAGAATGTCGCCCACCTGCTGGCTGTCCGCTCCGAAGTCCTTCATCTTAGAAGCCACCTGCTGGATGATGTCGAAGGTGTTCTTCGTGCCGTTGGCTAGGTCTTGCTGCACCTGCTTGCTGGATATACCGATAGCGTCAAGGCTTGCAGATGTTGCTGTGCTCATTTCACGGATTTTCTTGCTAGCCATCGTGATAATGTCTAGACCCTTGTCGCTAAAGATGCCGCTTCGTGTCTGCTGCAATATCGCCACAAGCTGGTCTGCACCGATACCTGCATCGTGGAAGGTAGGCGCATATTGCTGTATCTTCTGCAACATATCGCCCGACAGGTCTGCACCGCTCGCAAAGCCATCGTTGATAACCTTCATAGCTTCCTCTCCAGATAGGTGGTAGTTCGCCATTAGGTTGTCCGCTGTGGCGAGAACGTCATTGAAATCCTTTCCCATGGTGTCCGCTGTGGCTGCGATGCTGTTCCTCATCGTCTCCAATGCTTCGCCAGTGTAGCCAGTGAACTCCCTTGTCAGTCGTGTGGCTTCCATCAATCCCTTGTTGTAGTCATAGAACCACTTGAATGTCATACCAACACCGACAACGCCAGCGAGTGCAGCAAAATATGGATTCATAACCAAGCCGATTGCGGTCTTACCGAACGCCTTCAGCTTGTCTGTCAGTCCATCCATATTCTGCGCCAGTTTGATGATGTTGCTAACCTCGGTATCATTGACAATATCCATACCAAAGAACTCCGTCCCCTGCAGGTCATCTGCTGCTTGCATCATCGAGTTGTAGTAATTGCCAACGTTGCGATAATATCGTTGCGTCTCCTCCTCTGCCAGCTTCAGCTTTTCCGTTATCTCGTTTATGTGCTTGGCTAGTGCCTGCCCCTTTGCTCCTTCACGCTCTGCCTTCGACATTTCATCGTATTTCTTGGTGGCATTGGAAAGCTGGGCACGCAACTGCTTCAAGCTGCCCTCCTGCTCGTTCTCTGTGCGCACGTTGTTCTGTATCTCCTTCTGCAGGGCACGCACGTTGTACTGATACTCCTTGATGGTTGCGTTGATGGCTTCCGTCTGCACCTTCATCTCGTTTGTCGTGATGGTCTTGTCTTTCTCCTGCTGCTGCAAGTCCTTGATGCTTGCCTTTAACTGATCAATCTTCTCTTTGTACCGAATGATGCCGTAGATTGCATCCTCATACTTGACCTTGATGTCAAGAATCTGCTGTTTGTCTTCACTTACCATAGTTCGTTCTTTTTAATTGTTCAACTGTATCATTGTAACCTCGCTGTATCCGCTGCTTGTGGTCTTGATTTCGAGCACCGCAAAATACGCTCCATACTGTGCAAGGTACACTGGCTTCGTTTCGTCAAAGTTCAGTATCTCCAAATCGGAAAGGTTGAAACGTTCCGTTATCTGGTGTGGGTTCGCCACCGTCTTTCTCAGCTTCTCCAGCTTCTTGTCGAAGATACTCTGTAGGTTGATGTTGAAAGCCAAAGCCGCATAACCGGTATCGCTCTTCGTAAGGTTCACGATGCGGTCTTTGCAAGCTTTGTACTTGGTGGCTCTCTGTACCGTAATCGTGTTACCACTCCTTCCAATGGATTCTGTTACGCTCTCCCACTCGTATATCGGTATGCGGTTTCCGTCCGTGGCTGCAAATGGCAGCGTACAAACGTCTTGCGTATACTCCAGCGTCTTGTTGTCTACTGTCATATCTGCATCGTGCTGCTGATAGACTGTATCGTCTTCCTTCCACTTGTAGATATTATGCTGGCAATATTCCTCTACGCTGAAATCGGTCTGCCTTGGATGGTTGCTGGCTTCGCTTGGGATGAGCTTCTTCGTCCAGTCCACCGCTTGCGCCTTGGCTTCCCATAGGCTCACGATGTCCGCAAGCGCAAGTGTTCCGCTGGTAAACCGCTGGCTTGGGAACGTTGATGTCAGAATGCAGATACACTTCAAGAAGTCCGTTACCTTGATGTCGGGCAGGTTCTTGCCGATTGGGAAGTTACCACCGTAGGGTACTTCATCGCTCTGCTTGATGCTGGCAGACAACCGTCCGTTGTAACCACGCAACCCTCTCAAAATCCCCTTTCCGTAGTGTTTGAACTCGAAGGTTACGATGTCACCCTCTTCAAGTTCTATCTCCCCTCGTCCTGCTGCAAGGTGCATGAATCGTCCGTTTACCTTGTCCGAGTCGTAGTCAAAAATATACGTTTTAGAATAAGCATCATTTTCGGCTGCTTTTTTGCCTGCGATGTACGTCTTGGTGTACTCGCTTTCCTCTTGGTCGCTGGTGTGGACGGAAACGACCTTGATTTCAATGTAGCAAGGCTCGTACTGATATACTCCGTTCAATTCGGTAGAGCCTTCGTAAGAGCTTCCGAAATGCCCATTCGGGCGTGCCTTCGATGCGTCCCACGACCAGTTCATCTGCACGTCAAAAATCATCGTGCAGGCAATCTTAACATTCAGCTGGCTATATCTTGTCGCAAGTGCAAGGCCATCGAAAACGTCTGATAGGCTCGTTGGCTGGAAGTCAAGAATGCCGAGGTCTGTTGTCGTGAAGAAAGTTCCCTCAAAATCTCCTACTACCGTCTGTGCATCTGCCTTCCTTGTTATCAGTGGAACAGCAAGCCCCTTGATGGTCTCTTTCGCTTGTTTGCTCCACCCGAATGCAACCCCAGTCTGTGACGTGATGAGGTCAAGAATATATTGCACCGTGACACTTGGCTGGATTGCCCCTTTCATCATATACGAAAAAGAGCCACCTCCCCCAAACGCTCCACCGCTCGCATAAGTCTGTGCTTCGCTGCTGGCTCTCGCTCGGTTCTCTGTCTCGCTCTTGACTAGAACGGTTGTACCAGTGCTGTATTCCTTGATTGCGTTAATGACAAGCCACGCTGCCGTGGATGGTGCTTGCAGGTCTACATCTATTGGCTCGCTCTCGCTGGTGTACATAACGCTGTATGGTGCAGAACTCGATGTCTTGTGCTGAGTGCCGCCAGATACGTAATAGTTGCTTTCCGCTCCTGCACCTGCTATCCAGTAGAGCATTCCGTCCTTTGATGGCTTCACGTACACGAGCCTTCCTGCCTGCTTATAATTGTGTATGTTAACCGTGATTTCAGTTCCACCCTTGTCTGCTGGAACCTCTTCTACTCCCCATGATTCTGCAAAGCCAGTGGATGGGTCGTAGCTTCCGTATTCCACCTGCCCTGCTGGTGCTCCATCCTTCAATGCAAAACGGATGCTGATTGTCGTCCTAGCCGCTTCCGTGTCTCCGCTGGCGCAAAGTGTTCCTGCACCGATAGCCGTTGAAAGGATAGGGTCTGGTGCGGTTATGGTCGGATTGGTTTCCGTCTCGTATGTTCCTGCTTCCGCTGCAAGGCGCACAACGTTCTTGTTGCTGTCGAGTATTGCCCATGTTCGGTAGTCGCCCTTTCCCAATATCGTATCTATTGTGGCTCTCATTCCTGCCGTGAATGGTATGATTGCACACCGGTAGGAATCATCGTTCAAAACCTCGCCAGACACGTAATTTCCGACCGCTGTTCCAGTTCTTATCTTACCGTCAACGAGCGAGTATGTCGTGTCGCTGTTACCTCCCACGTTACGGTCATACCCCTGCCACTCCTCGCTTGACGTCTTGACCGCTGCCGTATCGTAGCTTCCATAGAAAACTCCATCCGATATTGCCTTCTCGTAGGTGTCGTAGCTGTTGGATCTGTTGAACCGCATATACTTCGTGCAATTCAGCTCGTTCAGCTTCAAGTCAGACGATTGAAGTGTCTCCAGTGCTCGGAACAATCCCCAATAAATCGAAATCTCGATGGTTTCCTTGACACTCAGGACGCTTGCCCTGCCGTTGCGGATAATCTCCAGTCCATTGCGATAAAAACGTGCTGTGTGGAAAATATAGGGGTATTTGCTGCTTGTGCTCGGTTTCCCTGCAAACTGCAAGACCGCCATGTTGTGTGCGGTCTTGGGCAGGTTGATGGTGTATGTCGTGTTGGCGGTCATTTTCGTGATGTCACGGAAAAGATTGCTCTTGATGTCGAGCGTGATTGCCGATTCCTCGCTCATATCCATAAGAACACCGTCTATGTAAAGTTGCTGGTCTGTCATAGCTGCTGAATCTGTGTATTGTTAATAACCAGGTTGCAGACGAAATCCTGCAACTCTGCTGTTGTCTTGGTGTACGTTCCTGCCTTGATTGTCACGCTCTGCCACTTGTTGCTGCCGAGGTACATGTCAACGACTGGGCTGGTGGCTAGGTCTTGCAGGAAGTCGAACGTCTCGCTGTCTACCAGTGGTGCGCAAAGGGGTATGGTGTCTTCCCTGCTGTAGCCTTGCCTTCTTCCGTTCGCTCCGAGGTACCCGAATATCGTATCGTCATACTCTCCGAGGTTGTTGCGCAGGAAGCTGGTGTCGCTGCTTATCGCTCTACTCTCATCGCCTTGCGTGAATAGCCAGTAACGATAGAATCCGTGTCTATCAACCCATCGCAGATAAATGCCCTTTTCCGTGTTGTCGGTTTTGATGGCTGCCAGTTCCGTGTACTTGCTGCTGGTCTTCAGATAGAACGTGAAGTCGAAGGTCGTGTCGAATGTCGCCTGCTGTATCTTCCCTCCATAGTCCTTGATGGAGTAGTCCTTCGCTCCTGCCTTCAAGACCTTGCTGGTAATTTCATAAATGCCCTGCCCAGCGAGCTCTATCAGCTTGCTAGTTATCCTACCGTCCGCATATACCAGAAGGTCGTCAGCTTCACTCATATAAATGCCAAAGGAGAATGGGAAATGCGTGAACCATGTCAGCTTCTTGCGTCCGTTCCACGTCTCTCCTGCCCTCATCGCTCCCCACACGTAAAAGGTCGTGTAGCTGAATGTCGCGATGTCGCTCCCCTTGCTGTTCTTGACCTTCACGGAAATATTGAAGTTTGCTCCGAGGTTGCTCTTCTGGCTCTCCCTGCTGTAGTCAAGGTTCCCGAAGCTGATGCCATCGAAGAGTGCCTGCACATATTCCCGATAGTCCATGATGCAGTTATCTGCAAATGCTTCCACGCTGTACGTGTGCGCCTTGGTCTCCCTGCTGATTGTTGTCTCGATGCTCGCAACTCCCGAGCCGCTTGCCTTGATGATGCAGGGAAGGAATGCGAAGCCTACTGCGTCCGCATATTTAATCGTTATGCCGTTTACCGTTGTCTGTCTCATACCGTTTCATTGTTTAGTTTGATACTTCCCACCGACTGGTGGATTAAGAAAATAAGCCGCTGCCCCAACCGCTTCATCGTATCGGGCACTACGTTGCTGTATACGTCTGCCCTGCCGCCAGTGCGGTGCAGTCTAGAACCCTTGGTGGCGATGGTGTGGGCGATTGCCCCTGCCATGCTCATGTCTCCACGCTCCTGCGGTGTATACTTGTGCGGTCGCTGGGTCTTGTAGGGGATAGGTCTGCCGTGAAGTCCCTTGTCCTTCATCCACTGCCGGATGATGCCACGGAAACCGTACGGTATCTTTCCTGCCCTTCGTCCAGTCTCAAGCACTCCAAATGGCTTGTGTCCCCATAGGATGGTCTCATCCTCGCTAGGCTGCTCCACCTGAAGGCTTGCTATCGTCTTCCCCGATGCGTTCTGTCCGTTTATTCTGATGTGGTTGATGATGAGCTGCCGTGCTCTCTCCACTTCCTCACGCATTATCAGCGATGCCGCCTTGGGGTCAAATTGTATTCCTCCCTTGCTCATACCTCACACCCTCCTATGCTCTGTGTCAGCTGAAGGGAGTACATTACGCCCGACACGATCGTGCTCAGTCGCTCGATGATGGTCTCGTAGTACTGCTGCCCTTCCAGTGGTTCAAACAGGTGCGACTGGTTGATGGCTCGTATCATCCTTGCCCCTGCCACCTTCATTCGGTCAATGCACTCTCCATTGTCTTCTCCTTCTGCTCCCCTCGGTACGGTGTCGAGATAAGCCAGGGCAACGTTAACGGTGTCGTATACCCTGCCGTTTCGTATCTCTGTCGTTCCACTCGCTGGGATGATGCAAACGATGGCTGGGTAGCTCAGCTTCTCCAGCTTCGTGTCCGCTGTGTCCCAATCCTCGAATAGGTAGGTGTAGTCTGGTAGCGTGTCTGCTGCCAGCTGCTTTAATGTTTCTCTGATTGTTGCCATAATTATCTAGATTTACGTTTCATTTCTTCCGCTTGTAGCTTATGCAGGTTCCTCTCGTACACGCTTCTCTTGTTGTCCATCTCCATGCACTTGTAGATGCGCAGCCATGGTGTCTTCAATACTTGGTCGTGGCCGCTGATGCCCATCCTTACCGCATACCAGTCGAGCATACCGAACAAGCCAAAGCGCAGGGTGTCGATGCCTGCTTCCTTCTCCAGTCTAGTTGGCTTCGCTGTGTCGGTGCTCTCGAAGAGCTTGTTGATGCGCTCCACCTCTGATGTTACCCAACCGATGAGCATAACGACATCAACCGCCCTAGCCTGCTCCACTTCCTTGTGGCTCAGACCGAGGACGGTTGTCACTATCTGATACAGGCTTTCCTCGCTGTCTGATAGCTGGGAAAGGTCTATTAGCTGCCCGATGGATAGCTGGTTGAGATTGTCGGGCACTTGTTTTCCTCCGACAAACGCTGGTCGTGGCTGCTTGCCGATTTTGTAGCTGGTGTGCCTAGCAACTGCCAGCCAATACTTGAATGTCGTGTTCTTATCCATACGCTTTGTATTTTTGTCGTTGTTATTGTCTCAATACGTGCGCCCTAGCCGTTCCGTGGCTCGCTACGGATAACTTCTTCAAGGCTACATATCGTATTGCGTCTATGCCGTGGTTGAATGCGTCTATAGGCTGGTTCGTGGTCTCTCCATCCCTTGACTTCTTCCACTTGTATTGCTGCATGTTCTCGATGATGCCGTGGCTTCGTCTGGTTATGTTGATGCGGAAACGCTTCAAGATGTCGATGCCGTTGTTGATACTGTCCTTGCCCTTGGTGCTTGGTATTATCCACAGCCCTTGGTTGTGTATCTCCTGAATGCTCTTAGGCTCTGCCGAATCCGCAATGATAAGGTCTCGTTTCGTCAGTTCTTGCTCCCTGCATCTGTCTGCGATGTCTTCGTTCGTCAGTCCAGGCTGGTAGATTTCCTCGTCCACCCAAAGCTCCCCATGCGCCAGTATAACGTGCTCCAGCGCAGTTGGGTCGTTGGTGAATCCGAAGTCCATACCCCTGCAATCCATCTTCCACTCTTCCCTTGGTGGCAGCTTGTCAACGATGCCCCAGTTGGTGAAGATAAGACCAGTTATCTTACCAGTCAGTCCTCTAGCGTAAACTCTCCACAATTCGGGGTCGTCAATCTCTTCAATTTTCTTGTGTTCCTGCTCAGTAAGGAATCGGTTGTTTCGGTGGTCGCTCAATATCAATCTGCAATCATCCCTGCCGATGATGTTGTTGTGCACCCAAAACCTTGCGCTTGGATTGTAATCTATGAATACCTGCTTTCGGGTTCGGATTGCAAGCTGCCAAAACACTTCGTAGGGCACACCGTTCGCTTCGTTGACGAACAGGTAGTCACGCTTTCCGTTCTTCGCATCCTGCGCATCTTGGTAACTCTTGAACTCGATGATTGAACCGTTCTTACCTCTGTAGCTGCTGTCGCTCTTGTTGTTCTTGAACCAGTCCAGCAGTTCTGCCCTTGTGTGCAGGATGGTGTCTAGGTCTCGCATGGCTCCCACCTTTAGGTTCGGAAGGTCTTGACCGCAGACCGTGATAATTGACATGGGGTGTTCAAAAGAAAGCACTATAAGACGCTGCATGATGGTGTATGTCTTCCCCGAGGACGTACCGCCTTGGTTAACTAGAAACCTTGGCTTTACGTCCGCATTCGGGTCATACAGTTCTCCAATAACGTCAAATAGTGCCATTCTTTCAAACAATAAAACTTAAAACAAATTATGGTCAAAATTAATCTATATCCAATCCCTCACGCTCGATTACTTCCTGCTCGCTTGATGCGCACTGGTGTCCCGAGTTGATGTAGCGTACCTCGATGCCGCCTTGGAAGCCTGCGTTCAAATCAAGTGCAACCTTATCCAGTCCGAGCAGCTTGCAAATCTGCGTCTCAGCCTTTAGGATGATGTCAAGATACCTTGGGTCTCCTAGTCCTCGCTTCTCAGCATCGTACATTATCGCCTTGACGGTATCCATCGTTACCAACCCAGTGTCTGGATCCTTGTTAGGCAGTCCGACTTGTGTCTGTGTCTTGCTGTTATAGTCCGCTTTGGATTTCTCCCATGCGTCCCAGGCTTCACGTATCACCAGCTTCAACCTTGAAACCTCGCTTGTTATCTTTTCGTCCGTGTCGGTCAGTCTCTCTTCCCTCCACTCCTTCAATAACCGCTGAATGTCGCAATGCGCTTGGTTGTATTTCGGTCTGTCGAGCCGCTTGCGAACTTCTGCCGTGATTTCTCGCTCCGTCCATCCCTTGCGGTATAAGGGTGCGATAATCTGCAAGCGGTTCTCGATGTCGATTTTCTGCGCTCGATGTTTGTTGTTATTACCTTGTGGCATACGATTTTCTGATTTTAAAATTTCGCTCCATTGTACTTGTACACGATGTTCCCCTCGCTGTCTCGTTCGTCAGCTGGTACCATTGCCCCTTCGAACATCTTGTATGGCGAGTGCGCTGCCTGCGGATTGTTCCAGCACCACTTCATATAGTCGGCTGCGCTCATCGTGTAATACTTCGAGTATTTCTCTCTTGTTCCCAGGTTCATCGCCTTCTCCAGTCTTGCCCTCAAAAGGTTCTCTGCATCCAGCTTGATGTCGCTCCACCTCACGTATCCCTTGCGCTTGCAAATGTTCAGTGCTTCGCACATCTGCCCCCTGCTGTAGTTCCATGTTGGTGGCAATCCGCAGCAACTTCCGTTGTGGCAAAGTTCCTTGAAGTGTGCGTCCGATACATAAAAGCGCATTCCCAGCTGGTCGCACAGTTCCTTCATATTCCTGAAGAACGGTTCTTTAACCTTGCGGTTCAGTCTCAGATAGCCGGACTGTACGCTGTACTTCTTGTAGAATGCGAGAATGTCGAAACCTGCCATCTTGCTGATGGTAGGCAACAATTCCCTCAATGTCGGGCTTCTCGTTTCCAGGCAGAAGAATTCGGTGCTCAAAGCTGTAGCCCCTCTGTTGAATGCCTCCTTGATAAGGTCGAGGTACGTTGGCGTGCTCACTCCGATGATGAAGGGTCTCAGTCTCAGCGTTGCCCCTCCAGCCCCTGAATTGGCGATGCGCTCGATGGCTTCCAGTCGTGCTTGTGGGCTTTCCACCCCTCGCTCTATTACTCTAGCCTTCTCTGCATCGCTGGTGATGATTGAGAACTTGAAGTTCCAGTTCTTCTGCCCTCTGATCAAGTCCATATATCGCTCATCCTTGGTGAACCACGCTCCCTTGGTCGAGAAGCAAAGCGGATAGTCTATATCCTTGAAGAAACGCAAAAGTTCCAGTGTCGTTCCGTACTTCCGTTCGAAGTTGTCGAACTGGTCGCTCATACTTCCCCACTGCATAACCTTGCGAGCCTTGATGTATGGCGCAAATTCTCCAGCGTGCTTGTCTGGGTCAATGAACATTCGCTTGATGCGCTCAACGCTCACGTCCTTAACCTCCTTGTGCAGGTATTCCTTCTTCTTGCTGCCAATACCTCGCTGGTTCTGAGCAAAACAATACATACAGCCAAAGCTGCAATTATTGTAAGTATCAAAAGCCATCGGCATTGAGCAATCGGGGAACTCGTATGTTATTCTTGGCGTATTGCCATAATGTTCTGCCATGTTTACAAAAATTTTAATTTACGATTCGATAGCGTCTTCCAGTTTTCCCTTCTCTCGACAAGCTTAACCTCGAAATGTCGCTTTCTTGCCGTGTTCCTCACGACACAATAAGGGAACATTGCCATAAGTCGCTTTCCGGATTCGATTACACGTTGTTCTGTCCTCTCTTCTTGCATTCCACCCTTCTCGCCATAGTAGTTACTGGTTACAGACACGAAATCAAGACGGACAACCGTCCCTCGCTTTAGGTACGCACGGACGCTTCTCTCGAAGTCCTCTTTATCGTCCATTGTTACATACGTTCTCCTATCGTGGCTTACTACCATTCCCCACATTGAGCCGATGAGATAGCGCAACCCGAGACTGATTTGTCTTTTCATGTAGAACGTATTTCCTGCCGCATAAATCCCCCAGTAGTCACTACCAACTTGCTTGCAAACAGAAAAGGCATAGTCGAAAAGTGAAGGGATGCTTTCTATCTCTTGCTTCTTCAAATCCCTTCCAATCTTCCATATCTCCTTCAAGTCATCGTCAAGACAAACAACCATCTGTCCATCTTGATAATAATCTTGAATAAAATTGCGAATATTCATCATTCCGACAACCCCGACAATGATTTTATCAAACCAGCCGCCTGGGATTGTATCTTCATATTCCTTTCTCTGTTCTTCATTCGCAACGAATACGTCTATCCTGCTTGGGCTGATGCCTGCTTTATGTAGAAAACCGAGTGTCTTGTCTCGAAGGGTCGCTGCTCTCTTGTACGATGGTATCGCAACTCTCCAACACATATCGTTGTGGCTGCTTCGAGCGAAGTCCTCGAAGCTAACAACGGAATCTCCAATAACCAAACAATTCTCCATAATAGTTATTTTTGTTAAATTTCACACGTGTAGGACTAAATGATGAAAGTGGCACAGTTGTTCGTTTCTGAATCGAACGAGCCACCACGGACTTATTTTAGGCTTTTCCCTTCAACATCGTAGTTGCGCTTCTCGATTGCGTCAAGCCCCAGCATATCTGCCACGGCTTGTGCGTCCTCGCTGCGATATACGATGATGATGCGCTGCTCTTCGTCCTCTGCTGGCTCGTAGGTCGTGGCTTCCTGCTGGATTTCCCAGGGGTTCAATCCCCATCGCTGCATGTCGTCCACGTCAAACGCTCCCTTCAACTTCTCTTCGTCCCAGTTCCCGAAGTAGACGTTATCCTTGATAATGAACTCGTCCGTCTCTTCATCGGATAGGCTGTCAGCCATAACGACCTCGACATTTGGTTCTGCCTTCCACTTCTCCCAGTGGCTGCAAAGCTGCTGCTTCTCTCCATCGGTCAGTTTCACGGCTACGGCTTCTATCGCTCCCTTGATTGCTTCGTCTTCCATCTGTTCGATGTTGAGCAGGGCACGGAAGCGCATATTACCTCCGAGAATAACTCGGTTCTCATTGCAGACGATTGGTCTCATCTGCAACATCTTCGGAAACGTCAGAATACTCTCAACGAGTTTCTGCATCTGCTGTGGCTCAATGCTGCGTGGGTTGTCTTGGTTCTCCACCAGGTCGTGCAGGTTGATGTTCTCGATTCTATTCTTCTCCATGGTCTTCCTCCTTTCCTTCTTTCTGTCTTGGTTTCAGTTCGTCAAAGTTCCATACGATGCGGTCTATATGATCAACTCCCAGCAACTTGGCAAGGAACGGCTCATCGGCTGGCTTGTAGTGAATGATTACGTTCTCTCTTGGCAACACGCCATCGCCCATTATCGTTGGTAAATCGTCAGGAGTCAAGTCTTGACCGTCAATCTCGGGAGGTAGCTCCCCTGCGAATGGGTCGCCCTCTTGGCCGTCCTTGTCTTTCTTCTTGCACTTGCTGGTGCTGCTGCTGGTTTCCGCTGGTGCTGGGTTCCAGACTGGCATACCCCAGTTCTGAAGCTGTGCGCTGTCCCATCGGTTCGCAAGGTCGCTGAAGTCCCAGTTGCCGAATGATAGGTTATCTTTAATCATGAATTCCTGCTTTTGGGATTCCGTCAAGTCGGATGCGCTCACCACGGTAACTGTAGGCTGCTGCTGCCATCCCTGCCAGTACTCCATCAATGCGGCTTGTTCCTCATCGGATAGACGCTGTTCTGCATCCAGCTTCATTTGAATGCTGTCTTCGTCCATCGTGACAATGTGCTGCAATGCTTTCAGTCTCATGTTGCCACCGAGTGCGTGGAAGGTCTCATCAACAACAATCGGGCGCAGGGTCAACATTCGTGGGAACACGATGATGCTCTGCACCAGCTTCTGAAAGTTCGCTTGGCTTATCTCTCTTGGGTTCGCTTCGTTCTCGCTTACCCTCGAAAGTGCGATTTCTTCTGTTTTCATATTTTTCTTGTTTTAAGTTCGAAATATCTGCTTATTTGGTAAACATTTGCGCAAAGATACGACTTTTTTGCTTTAGTTGTTCGCTCTTCATACACTTTTAACTTTTCTCAACACTTCGTTTTCCATCTTATCCGTCAAAGGCTCTGATGGTCTTCTGCAGGGTTGTCTGCGGTTTTACCTTGACGGGGAATCCTGCACATACCCACGCGAGTAGAAGTGCGTCTCGCTGGTCTTGGTTCATTCTCGGCATCTTTCCGTCTTGGCTCATGAAGTAGCCAATTTCGTCTTGTGTTATCTTTCCGTCCTTGCCTTTCCAGCACTTCTTCAAAGGCTTTATTATCTCGTATGGGATATTGTAATGCTGGCAGCACTCAACGATTAAGATTCCGGTCTGATGGTTCATTCCGGTAGAGCGTCCGATTGCTGCTGCCTTGACTGCTGTCATGAATTTACTTAGCACGTGCCAGTTGCTTTTGTTGAGCCAGCCGCCTTCAATAACGACCTTGACCTTCTTGCAGCTTTCATTCATTGCCCTTATGTAGTCAATCAAAGCAGGGAAGTTCATCTTGTAGGCGAGAAACTTCTTGTCGTCATATACTGCACCAACTCCGCTTTCTTGGTTGTCGGGGTCGATTCCGATTATAACTGTTCCTTTTTCCATTTCGTTTTCTTTTGTTTTACTTTCGTTTTATTTTCGATTTTCTTTTTTTTTGTTATTTTCTTGAAATTTTCGTTTTAAGCCGTTATCTAGGTGTCTGTGGGTAGTTGTTCGGGTTGCGGAATCCTACGTGCGTGTGTGCGCTTGTGTGCGCTTGTGCGCTAGCTCCCTACTATTCCTATCCTCTACCCTATAGTCCCTTCTCCTTTCATCGTCTTGCAGGCTTGAAACGGAAAAATCGAGGGAGTGCTTGGCGATTTGCAAATAGGTGAATATCTTATATCGAACGAGTTTATTCTGCAAACACTCCCTCTTTGGATTTTGGATTTAATATAATAGCAAGAAAATTCTCAAATGGGATTCTTGCCCTAGACTGTCTTTCTGTTTATTTCTTCATGTTCCACCTCGCTTTCTTTGTTTAGAGTGGGCAGCGTTGATGGTCTGCCCAGCTGGTTAAAAACTTATTTAACTGTGATTCAGGGATTGCTCCTTCTTTTTCTTTACACGTTCTGCAAGCCACATGAAATGTTCGGCTGCCTTCGGGTCTCTGAATATGGAAGCCTGCGTTTCCGGATTTATCCTATTCAGCTTCTTTCTTTCGGCTTTAAGCCTTCGCTGCTTCTTCTGCTTGTCGTTGTATTCCTTGATTTTGTCAGGGTTCTCCTTTCTCCATTTGCTGGCGTACTCCAGCATTCTCTGTCGGTGCTTGCAGTAGTACTCATGGTTGTAAAGAGCGGTCTTTGCCCTGCGCTTTTCTTGCTGCCTTTTTCCGTACATCTTGACCTTTTCAGGATTCGCCCTTCTGTACTCTCGGTTCTTCCTCATCAACTCCTCACGGTGCAGCATGTAGTATCTATGTCTCCGCTCACGCTTTCGCTCTTCTACTTCCTTGTCAGTGAATAGCTTCTTTCTTCCCATTGCATTCCTTGATGTCTTGGTGTTCAACATATTGCCTGCGAGGTGGGCAGTACCTGCCGTTGATGCAGTTTCGCCCTTCCTCGCAAGCCTTGCACAGTTCGCTCGCCATACGTCCTAGAATGGAAGGTCTTCGAAGTCTTTGTCGGTGAAGGCTAGGCTCTCATTGCCCTCGTATGGGATGCAGCTGGTGAAGCTCGCTGGTTCTCCACTATGGATAGGCAAGGCGTTAACTCTCGCTTTAAAGTCCTCTCCTCTGAGACGGATGAAAAACGCAGGAAACCACTTGCAGCTATCTCCGCTCCTCACCAGCACCTTGTCGAAAGGCTTGAAGTCTGGCTGCGCCATCGCTTCCTTCTCTTTCTTCTCCCAAATGGAGTAATGCTTGTTGAACAGTTCGGCTTCGTTCTCTGTCGCTTCTCGCAGTTCATTGTGTGCGCTGATTCGCAGGTAGAAGGTTTCGTTGGCAATGAAATACTCGGTCTCAATTTCGTACTGCTTGCCGAATACCAGCTTGTCGTTGCTCTCGTCTTTGTCGATGAGCTTGCCGATGACTGTCACATCTCCATCCTCGTCTTCTTCGTTGAAAACGTAAAGTTTGCCAATTTCAAACGCTGGCTTCTTCGGCTTCTCAATCTCCAGGGTTTCACGGTTCAGATTGCCATTGAGCCGCTCTTCAACGAATCGGATATACTCTGCTGGATCATCGCTCTTGACCCAATCGGCTGTTCGGAAACTTGAAGCACGCTTGTAATACAAGCATTCTTTCTCCTTGACGTATCTTCCGAGAAAGCGTGTCTTCGTCTCATCCTCGAATTTCTCGAATGTGCAGGTTCCTTGTACTCCCTTGTCGCCTGCAAACTCCAGCACGTCTCCCTTCTTGAAGAACTTGCTCCAGTCTCTCATTTCCTTTGATGGGAAAAGCAGGACTTCTCCTCCCTTCATCCATCTGCCGTTCTTGTCGAAGGCGTACTCTCCGTTCTTGTCCTCAGTCCAAATTGCTTCCGCTTGCTCCTTGTCTGCTACAACAGAGGTGAACTCAACATTTCCACAAAGTGGGGTGTAAAGTGGAGTACCATCGGGCATGCCCTTTAAAAACTCATAAATATCAAAATCTTTCTGTTCCATAATCTGAATGTTTTTTATTGTTTATTTTTCTTGTTATTGTGATTCTCAACCGTCTTTATCATTCCATCGGCAACGGTCTCGATAAAGTCGAAGCAGGCCAGCTGGGCTGTCATGTATGCATCTGCAACCTCCTTGGTCGGGAGTATCTTCAATGCCACAGCCATAGCCTTCTGTTGAATCATCTGAGTTTCGATGAAGGAGTTGAGGAGAGAAATGCTCTCTCCCTTCTTCTCCTTCTTTGTCAGCTTCGCCAACTTGATTGTCTTCTGCTCAAGCTCTGCTGCTCTGAGTGCCATCTTGCAGCTGTATTCGTTCATTTCCATATTCTTGCGCTTTTATGGTTCTACGTGTCCGAGTTTCTTATACAGTTCCACCAGTTCCAGGGTGTCGAGCAAGAAGTCGGTGTTGCCAACGTATACGTGGTGGCGGTGGTCGTCCGATATGATTTCTATCTTTTTCATTTCTCCACCTCCTTCCCGAAGAGTTCCATCTGTGGATGGATGATGTTCATGCGCTCCTTCTTGGCAATCCATGCGAGAACCTTGGTGTCCTTGGTCTGCGGCTTCCTGCACTCCATCTGCCGTATGATGAAGCTGAGAGCATCGTGCAATGCCTGCTTTTCCGTCTCGTAGAAGATTGCCGATTTGTCGTATCGGCTTGGATAGCCTGCCGGAGCACCGCTTCCGCTGCTGGAAAGGCTGATGTCATAGCCCCAAATCCATCCGTGCTGTGTGTTGGCGGTCTTCACTGCCCAGTAGGAACCAGTGTCTGCCTTGCGCTCCATGATGTTCGGATTGATGCATACATCGTTGATGTTGTACTTGAATCCGTCATGCTCTGCCACTGGCTTGTTGATGTCGTACTTATTCTCCTTCAACCAGTCCGTCCATTCGCTCACGGTCTCGAAGACAAGCCCTGCGGCTCTGCATTCGTTGAATATTAATTTCTCTTTTTCCATAGCTAGCAATCATGAATAAAATCGATAAGTTCCTCACGCTGTTCTGGTGTCATTGCGTATGCGATGCGCTCAGCTGCTTCTTTCTGTCCGTTGACGTCCAAGCTCTCGAATGCCTGCACAATGATGTCGACAGTATTGTCGATGTCAAGATACCAGATATTGTCCTTTACCACATCCTTTCTGGTTTCTTCGTCTGATAAGTTCTGAAACATGTCAATCAAGAATTCCTCTTGGTCTTCACTCGATAAACCGTTGAACATTTCTTCGAGGTCGATGTCAATGCTCTGTGTATTGTATTCTGCCATAATTCTTTCGTTTTAAGCGTTTAAAATCTGTTTGCCTTATAATTTACCGCACGAAGCGTGAAAACGTCTCAGAGCGGCTTATTTTGCCCTCATTCGTTATTTTTCGGGCTTCCAGTTGATGCCCAGCCGCTGCAGAACTCCCTGCTCGTAGAATCTTGCGAGTGAATCCTTGGCTGGCTTGTTCCGTGGGTTCTTCTTCAAGTCGTCCAGGTTCTGCTGTATTACCCATCTGAACTTGTCGTCTCGGCTCTGCTGGCTCGATGGCTGCTGGTGCTTGGCTTGCTCGTAACGTTCCCCGATGCTCGGTCTTTCCGTTGCCGCTGGATCCTGCGCCTTGGCTGCTGCTGGCTGCTGGCTTCCTGCTGGCTGCTCGTTGTCGTAGTTGCCTTCAAGCACCTTCGGGAAATTGGAAGGGCACATCATCCAGTCGAAGCTGGCAACCCAACCCTTGCCGTTCTTGCCGTTCATGAAGTCACTTGACATGGCTTTGTCGATTGCCTTGTAGACCTTCTGAACGTCCCCTCCGTATTCCCTTATCCTTGCACGCACATTGCTCTTGCGCTGGTCGCTCATCAAGGTCAACCTTCGCATTGCGCTGCCCGATTGGTCATGCTTGGCGTTCCAGTATTCCTTGATAGCCGCAAAATCAATCTTGGCGCATCGTCTGGCTGGGTCAACTTTCGGATTTTCCGAAATTGACAAACCTTCTTTAGAAGGTATATTATTATCTGTTTCTTTAGAAACATCACTATCACTATCACTATCACTATCACTATCACTATCACTATCACTATCACTA
>OIZF01000198.1_pt1 | contig 42591 bp, 36 predicted proteins | sample 1588471 | NCBI WGS metagenome assembly OIZF01 (sample SAMN03283279) | human gut metagenome | biome: human-associated habitat; material: feces | host: Homo sapiens | place: Peru | collected 2012
AGGTGTCTTCCATGGAATGATACTTTTGTACTGCCGGATATCCACTTCGATATCCCCGTCCGGTTTCCTGACTGCAACAGAGTATCTTCCGCCGTTCCGCATCATGATCCCCTCCAGCACTGCCTGTCCACCTATATTCGATGATTTCATATATTTCTCCTAAACACAAAGAGGACTGAGATTTCCACCTCAGCCCTCATCACTTCGTATTTCTTATTTAATACCGTATTTCTTATTGAACTTATCAACACGGCCACGAGCCTGTGTTGCTTTCTGCTGACCTGTGTAGAATGGATGACACTTGGAGCAGATTTCTACGTGGATGTTCTCCTTTGTAGATCCTGTAACAAATGTGTTTCCACAGTTGCATGTTACAGTTGCCTGATAATAATTAGGATGGATACCTTCGCGCATGATTTTCACCTCTCTATTTTTAAATTACTTATAAATTTCTCTAAACAGCTTTCTAATTGTATCACACATTTTTTAATAATGCAATACCTTTTTAGATAAATTTCTGACGGATGATCTGCTGAACAAGCTCTTCGTTTGTTTTTGTACGGGAAAACATATTCAAAAGATTGTCCACTGCCTCTTCTGATTTCATGCCGTTCATTGCTTTTCTCATAATATAAACTGCATCCTGTTCTTCCTTTGTAAGGAGAAGATCTTCTCTTCTTGTTCCTGATTTTGGAATATCAATTGCCGGGAACACTCTTTTCTCCTGAAGCTTTCTGTCAAGCATCAGTTCCATGTTACCTGTCCCCTTAAATTCTTCATAAACAACATCATCCATCTTGCTTCCTGTCTCGACAAGAGCAGTTGCAAGAATTGTAAGACTTCCGCCTTCCCGCATATTTCTTGCTGCACCGAAGAATCTCTTAGGCATATGAAGTGCTGCCGGATCAAGACCGCCTGAAAGTGTACGTCCACTTGCCTGAACTGTAAGGTTATATGCTCTTGCAAGTCTTGTGATACTGTCAAGAAGGATTATTACATCCGTCTTCTGTTCAACAAGCCTCTTGGCTCTTTCTATAACCATCTCTGATACTCTCTTATGTCTTTCTGGAAGCTCGTCAAATGTTGAATAAATAACCTCTACATTATCTCCTACAATTGACTCCTTGATATCTGTTACTTCCTCAGGTCTTTCATCAATAAGAAGAATCATAAGATGCATTTCAGGATTATTCTTAGTTACTGCATTGGCAATCTGCTTAAGAAGCGTTGTCTTACCTGACTTAGGCTGTGAAACAATCATTCCTCTCTGACCTTTTCCTATAGGGGATATAAGGTCAACCATTCTCATTGCCACTGTAGTTGAATTCTTTTCAAGATGTATTCTTTCATTAGGAAAGATTGGTGTAAGACTTTCAAATGCCGGTCTTCTCTGTGCAACAGAAGGATCCTTTCCATTAACGCTTTCAAGATACATGAGTGCTGAGAACTTCTCACCTGATGCTTTCATTCTCTTAGGTCCCTGAATAATATCACCCGTCTTTAAGTTAAACTTCCTTATCTGTGATGGAGAAACATATACATCATTCTCTCCCGGAAGGAAATTCTCACATCTTATAAATCCATAACCTTCTGACAGAACCTCAAGAATACCATCTGCCATAGGCATATCCTGTTCCTGCTTTGGCTGTTCCTGTCCTCTCTGTGGCTGTGCATGATAATTTTCCTTGTGTTCTTCCTTAACATACTGTTCAGACTTCTGATGTGAATATTCTGATGTCTTATGATTATTCTGTACATCTGCTTCATCTTCTGCAACAACACTGGCAACCTCTGCCGGCTCATTCTTTTCTTCACCTTCTGCCGCTGCAATAATTGCCTCTATAAGTTCGCTCTTTCTCATTGCTGAGATATTCTTAATATTCTTGTCCTTTGCAAATTCACGCAATACACTAACTGACAATGTTTCTAACTTTGCCTTCATACAATCCACCTCTGTATTCATCTAAAAAATCAATAGGGAAAATGATGCAGAAAACGCATCAAAGATGTAATTATTATACAACACATTATTCTAAAAGAAAAGACTAAAAATGCTTTTTTTAGTCAATGCAATATGTTATTATATATAATGCTGTTATAAGCACTATTTATTGAAAGGAAGATTAGATATTATGACTAATGCAGAGAAAGCCTTACAGCTCCATGAAGAGTGGAATGGTAAATTTGAAACAACTCCTAAAATGAAGATTCAGACAAGAGAAGATCTTGCACTTGCTTATACACCTGGTGTAGCAGAACCTTGCAAGGTTATTGCCAAGGATAAGGAAGCAGCTTACAAGTACACAATCAAGTCTAACACTATTGCTGTCGTATCTGACGGAAGTGCCGTACTTGGACTCGGTAATATCGGTGCTCACGCTGCTATGCCTGTTATGGAAGGAAAAGCTGTTCTTTTCAAGGAATTCGGTAATGTTAATGCCGTACCTATCTGTCTTGATACACAGGACACTGAAGAAATCATTAAAACAGTAGTTAATATTGCACCTGCATTTGGCGGTATCAATCTTGAAGATATATCAGCTCCAAGATGTTTTGAAATTGAGACAAGACTTAAGGAAATTCTTGATATCCCTGTATTCCATGATGACCAGCATGGTACTGCTATTGTTGTTTTAGCGGGTATCATCAACGGACTTAAGGTAACAGGCAAGACTAAGGAAGATTGTCAGGTAGTAGTTAATGGTGCCGGTTCTGCCGGAGTTGCTATTACAAAGCTTCTTCTTACATATGGTTTCAAGCACGTTACAATGTGTGATAAGTCAGGTATCCTTTCTAAGGCTTCTGAAGGTCTTAACTGGATGCAGCAGTCAATGATGGAAGTAACTAACCTTGAGAACAAGACTGGTTCTTTAGCTGATGCACTCCGTGGTGCAGATATATTTGTCGGAGTTTCAGCTCCTAATATTGTTACAGCAGATATGGTTAAGACTATGAATAAAGATGCCATTATATTTGCAATGGCTAACCCTGTTCCAGAAATTATGCCTGATGTTGCCAAGGCAGCTGGTGCGCGTGTTGTTGGTACAGGACGTTCTGATTTCCCTAACCAGGTTAATAATGTTATCGCTTTCCCTGGTATCTTCAAGGGTGCTCTTGAAGGCCGTGCAAGACAGATAACTGAAGATATGAAGCTTGCTGCTGCACTTGCAATCGCTAACCTCGTTCCAGATGATGAAGTAAGTGATGTTAATATCCTTCCTGAAGCATTTGACCCAAGAGTTGCTGATGTTGTAAGCAAAGCCGTAATTGACCATATTGAGAAGTAATTATGCTTCCATATTATTATTCTGTAAGTGAATATCTGAAAGACACTTACGGCAAGAAATTATACAAGTTAAGTCTTTCCGGAAACATGACCTGTCCTAACAGAGATGGAACTCTCGGTACAAGAGGCTGTATATTCTGCAGCGGCCATGGTTCCGGAGATTTTGCCGTTAATGATATTGACAAAGCAAAAGAAATAGTATCTAATAAATATTCTGGCAGTGAATATATTGCTTATTTTCAATCTTTTACCAATACATATGCAGATGTTAATTATCTGCGTAATCTGTTCATGCCAGTAATAAAAAGAGATGATATAAAAATCCTGTCCATTGCAACACGTCCTGACTGTCTCGGTGATGATATACTTGACCTTCTTGACGAACTTAATCACATAAAGCCGGTGTGGATTGAGTTAGGGCTGCAGACAATCAACAATTCAACTGCTGATTATATCCGCAGGGGATACAGCCTGTCAGCATACGATAATGCAGTAAACAGTCTGCTTTCAATTGGAATTGCACCTATTGTACATATGATTATCGGACTTCCGGGTGAAACAATCAGCGATTACACTGCTACTGCGAGGTATATTGCACAAAGCGGTGCATCAGGAATCAAAATATCTTTGTTACACATTTTAAAAGACACAGATCTTTATGCTGACTATTGCAATGGATTATTCAAGGCTATGACTATAGAAGATTATCTTGCTGCTATTGGAGCAATTCTTCCTGTATTGCCTGAAAATATGGTAATACACAGACTTACAGGGGACGGACCTAAGAATATTCTTGCAGCGCCATTATGGACCGCTGATAAAAAGAGAGTGCTTAACACTCTTCACCATTACCTCAAAGAAAATAAGATTTATCAAGGAAAAGATTTATGAACACCGATTCTACTACATTATACAAATTAATGATTTTATATATGCTGAACAAGGTCAATTTCCCTTTGTCCAATACACAGCTGTCTTCTTTTATGCTGGACAAGCAATATACTGATTATTTCACATTTCAGAAAACTATCAGTTCGCTGGTTGAAGATGGATTTATAAGAGGTACTACTCACCAAAGCAGCACGCATTATACTTTAACCAAAGAAGGGGAAGAAACCATTGCTTTCTTCTATACCAAAATATCATCAGCCATCAGGGATGATATAGAAACTTATCTTGCTGATAATAAGTATGAACTAAAGAATCAGGCCGGAACTGTAACAGACTGTTACAAGCTTCCTAACGGAAATTACATTGCACACTGTCAGGTAAAAGAAGGGGATACAACTCTGATTGAGCTTAATCTTAATGTTCCTATTGAGGAGCAGGCGGAAATAATATGTGCAAGATGGCGCGAAAACAGCCAGGAATTATATGATTATATTATTCATAAACTTATGTAAAAAAGCGTTCTGCTGGTAATCATCCAGTCAGAACGCTTTTTTATTATTCTTCTATAATTGTATCACTTTCAGAATCAGTCTCATTTTCTTCCTGTGGCAGTACATATGAATCTACAAGCTGCCATAATTCTTTAAGTCCCTGCTTGGTCTGTGATGAAAAAGGTATAAGAATATCTTCTTCTCTCAATCCGAGTCCTGTTCTTACAGCCTTCACCTGTTTGCTTATCTGGCTTCTCTTGATCTTATCCAGCTTTGTTGCTACAATTACAGGTCTGAAGCCATTATTTACAATCCAGTCGTACATCATTCTGTCATTATCTGATGGGTCATGACGAATATCAATTAACAAGAACACCTGCTTTAACTGGCTGCTCTTTCTTAAATACTTCTCAATCATTTTGCCCCATTTTGCCTTAACAGAAGCACTTACGCTTGCATATCCATAACCCGGAAGATCTACAAGATACATGCTGTCATTAATGTTATAGAAATTAATTGTCTGTGTCTTACCCGGCTGTGAAGATGTTCTTGCATATGACCTTCTGTTCATTAATGCATTGATAAGTGAAGATTTACCCACATTTGACTTGCCTGCAAATGCAACTTCTGGAAATGCTGTTTCAGGAAGTGTGCTTGTGACCCCGACTACTATATCCAGATTAACTTTTTTAACAACCATATACTTCTCCTTTCATTTAATGCATTAATGCCTGATTAAAGACATCCATTGCCGTATTAACATATATTATATTCATTCCTTCAGTTATCTCAGCGTCAAGTTCTTCAACATCCGACCTGTTATCCTGTGGAACAAAAACATTTGTTATGCCTGCTGTCTTGCTTGCAAGCAGTTTTTCTTTAAGACCGCCAATAGGAAGCACTTTACCTCTTAAAGTAAGCTCTCCTGTCATTGCGACATCTGCTCTTACCGGAATACCTGTAACTGCTGACAATACTGCTGTTGCCATTGTAACACCGGCAGAAGGTCCGTCTTTTGGAGTTGCGCCCTCTGGAATGTGAAGATGGAATGCATGCTTCTGGAAATATTCTGCATCCACCTTGTATCTGCCTTTTTCCGTAACAGACCTGATATAAGAAACTGCTATGCTGGCTGATTCTTTCATTACATCACCCATATTGCCTGTAAGCTTGAATTCACCTTTACCCGGCATTGTTATAACCTCTATCTCAATGGTATCTCCGCCTGCCTGTGTCCATGCAAGACCTCTTACAATACCAATTTCGCCCTTTGGATTCTTCTTATCCGGTCTGTATTTAACTTTTCCAAGATAATCAGTAATATTCTTATCTGATATATTAACTGTTTTCTTTACTGACTTATCTCTCGTTCCATCAGGTGTGAATACGCCTGCTTTATACAGCTCGCTCACTACTTTTCTTACAATCTTTGCTATCTGTCTTTCAAGTCCTCGCACACCCGCTTCTCTTGTATACGAATTAATAATTGTTCTTATAACCTTATCCGTGAACTTAACATCAGATACAAGCAATCCGTTTTCTTTAATCTGTTTCTTAATAAGATGTTCCTTTGCAATATGAAACTTCTCATTAGCTGTGTATGAGCCGACCTCTATAACTTCCATTCTGTCAAGCAGAGGACGACTTATCTTAGATAAATCATTAGCTGTTGCAATAAAAAGCACATTTGACAAATCAACAGGCATTTCAATATAGTGGTCAACAAAATTAACATTCTGCTCGCTGTCTAATACTTCAAGAAGTGCAGCTGATGTGTCACCCTTATAATCACTGCTTATCTTGTCTATCTCATCAAGAAGCACAAGCGGATTATTAACCTTCGCGCTCTTAAGCCCCTCAATAATTCTTCCCGGCATAGCGCCGATGTAAGTTTTCCTGTGTCCTCTTATCTCAGCCTCATCTCTTACACCGCCAAGGCAGATTCTCACGTACTCTTTTCCAAGTGCCTTTGCAACTGATCTTGCTATAGATGTTTTACCTGTTCCCGGAGGTCCGGTAAGACATATAATAGGTGCTTTTCCACTGCTTGTAATATTTCGTACAGCAAGTGACTCAAGTATTCTCTCCTTGATATCCTTCATTCCGTAATGGTCTGAATCAAGCACCTTTGCAGCATTATCTATGTCTTTATTATCCTCAGTTGACACATTCCATGGAAGTTCAAGGCATGTCTCTATATATGTTCTCTCAACATTTGCTTCTGAATTATTGCCTGCAAGTGATTTCAGCCTCTTGATTTCCTTGTTAAGCTTATCCTTTACATACTGAGGTGCATCAAGTTTTTCAACAGCTGCCCCATACTCTTCTGCCTCTGTTAAGCTTCCACCATCAAGTTCCTCATTAATCGCTGCAAGTTCTTCTCTTAATATGTAGTCTTTCTGATTCTTGTCAACTCTTTCTCTTACAACATTGCCAAGTTCTTCCTTAATTCTGTATGCATTAATCTCATTAACAAGTAATGTTGCTGCAAATGTGTACATCTGCTCATAATCTTCGGCTTCAAGAAACTGCTGTCTCTTGTCGTAGTCCATCATGAATTCCTGTGCAAATTCCATCATCAGCTTTTCCGCATCATTATAAGAAAGCCATCTTTTAACTGTATCCTTTGCAAACTTAGGATTGACATGTGCATACTGTGTTAAAAGCTCTCTCATGCCGACAATTATGGCTCTTGAAAGCATTTTATCAGGCTTCTCAAGCCCTTCAATAACACTTACATCAGCAACCATCATTCCTGACGCTTCTTCAAAGCTGTTTACAAGCGCCTTCTCAAGTCCTTCTACCTGAACCCTTAAAATTTTACCCGGCATCTTTATTATCTGCTTTATCTTAGCAATTGTTCCTACTGTATATAAATCCGCTATTCCCGGTTCACTGACCTGCGAATCTCTCTGTGTCACTAGATATATAAGCTCATCAGCAGCCATGCTTGCCTCAACAGCTTTCACAGATTTTTTTCTGCTCACATCAAAGTGCATAACCATTCCCGGAAAAACAGTCACATTTCTTAATGGAATAGCCGGATAATGTCTATTATATTCGTTACTCATATATTCCTCTCTATTTAATAAAAAACGGACCGTCCTTTACGAACAGTCCGCCTGAATCAATTCATTACTGTGCTTTTTTAACAGCATCTGTTCTGTATTCTAACAGAGGCTTTGCGCTTCCCTCTACAGCTTCCTTAGTTATTATGCATTTAGCTATTGTCTCATCTGACGGAATCTCATACATTACTTCATTCATGACTGATTCTAAGATTGAACGTAAACCTCTTGCTCCTGTCTTTCTCTCAAAGCTCTTGTGGGCAACTGCTTTAACAGCTTCATCTGTAAACTCAAGTGCCACCTCATCAAGCCCAAAGAGTGCCTGATATTGCTTTATAATAGCATTCTTAGGTTCTTTAAGAATTCTTACAAGTGCTTCTTCATCAAGTGAATCTAATGAAACAACTACTGGAACTCGTCCTACAAACTCAGGAATAAGACCAAACTTAATAAGATCCTGTGGAAGTGCCTTATGGAACATCTCTCCAACATCATCATTGCTCTTTTCCTTAAGTTCAGAGTTGAAACCAATTGAACTCTTATCCATTCTTGACTCAATAATCTTCTCAAGGCCATCAAATGCACCGCCGCATATGAAAAGAATATTAGTTGTATCAATCGGAATAAGCTCCTGCTGAGGATGCTTTCTTCCTCCCTGTGGTGGGACAGAAGCTACTGTTCCCTCTAATATCTTAAGAAGTGCCTGCTGTACACCTTCACCAGAAACATCTCTTGTTATTGAAACATTTTCTGATTTCTTAGTAATCTTATCTATCTCATCAATATATATGATACCATATTGTGCTTTTTCAACATCATAATCCGCAGCCTGAATAAGCTTTAAAAGGATATTCTCTACATCTTCACCAACATATCCGGCTTCTGTAAGAGTTGTTGCATCTGCAATCGCAAAAGGTACATTAAGAAGTCGTGCCAGATTCTGTGCAAGGAATGTTTTTCCTGAACCTGTTGGTCCAAGCATAAGAATATTACTCTTCTGTAACTCAACATCTAAATCAGACTGTGACATTATTCTCTTATAATGATTATAAACAGCAACCGCAAGAACCTTCTTTGCCTCATCCTGTCCAATAACATAATCATCAAGGAATTCTTTTATCTGCTTTGGCTTGAGCAGGTTGATATTCATGCCGTCAACCACATCTTTGCCATCTGCCTCTGTTTCAAACTCTTCATCAAGGATATCGCTGCATATTTCTACACATTCATCGCAAATGTAAACACCATTATGTCCTGCGATCAGCTTCTTAACCTGATCCTGTGTCTTATTACAGAATGAGCATCTAAGCTTCTCGTCAATATTTCTGCCTGCCATACTATCCTCCAAATCACTATAAATCCTTTAAATAAAGGTTCGCTTATCACACAAAAACAAGGGAGACACCTGCAAAATGTATTATCTGCAGGCATCTTCCTTTTCATAAGCAATTATTATCTCTTCTCTACAACACTGTCGATAAGTCCATATGCAACAGCTTCCTGTGCTGTCATATAGTTATCTCTCTCTGTGTCGCGTGAAATCTCTTCAACTGACTTGCCAGTATTAGCTGCCAGTATTTCGTTTAACTTATTTCTTGTCTTAAGTATATTCTCAGCAACGATTCTGATTTCAGTCTCCTGACCTCTTGCACCACCTGATGGCTGGTGAATCATAATCTCTGCATTAGGAAGAGCAAGTCTCTTTCCCTTAGCACCGCCTGAAAGAAGGAATGCGCCCATACTTGCAGCCATTCCGATACAGATTGTAGAAACATCACACTTGATGTACTGCATTGTATCATAGATAGCAAATCCTGCTGATACAGATCCTCCCGGGCTGTTAATGTAGAAATGTATATCCTTGCTTGGATCTTCTGCTTCAAGGAATAACATCTGTGCTACTACAAGATTAGCAGAAACATCTGTTACCTCTTCTCCTAAGAATATAATTCTGTCTTTAAGCAGACGTGAATATATATCATATGATCTTTCGCCTCTGCTGTTCTGTTCAATGACATAAGGTACAAAACTCATTACACAACCTCCAATATACTAAAATGTTTCTTTAAGATTCAATTACTTTTCAACAACTGATCCTACGATAACATCTACAGCCTTCTGAATTGCAAGATCTTCCTTAATCTGCTTCTTCTCATAGTCTCCCATGAATTCCTTAATCTGATCAAGTTCCATCTTGTATGCTTCAGCCATCTTCTTTAACTCTGCTTCGAACTCTTCGTCTGAAGTCTCAATATTCTCAGCCTTAACAACTGCCTCAAGAACAAGTCTTGACTGGATTCTCTTAACAGCCTCTGGCTTCATCTCTTCCATAATCTTATCAGCTGTCATGCCTGTGTACTGGAAGTACTGCTCAACTGATAATCCCTGCTGCTGTAATCTCTGAGCGAAATCCTCAACCATTCTGTTAACCTGTGTGTCAACCATAGCATCTGGAATATCCATCTTAGATGACTCAATAATCTTAGCGATTGCTTCATCTTCCTGCTTAGCCTTAGCTTCTCTTGACTTTCTGTCAGCAATCTTATTCTTTAAATCATCCTTGTATTCAGCAAGTGTATCGAAATCAGATACATCCTGAGCAAACTCATCATTAAGTTCTGGAAGCTGCTTCTCCTTGATTTCCTTAACAGAAACCTTGAACATAGCTGGCTTACCCTTAAGATCATCTACATGGTACTCTTCTGGGAATGTAACATTGATTTCTTTCTCATCACCGATATTCATACCGATAATCTGATCTTCAAATGTATCAATAAATGAATGAGATCCGATTGTAAGTGGGTAATCTGTTCCCTTACCGCCTTCGAATGCAACACCATCAACAAATCCTTCGAAATCGATAACTGTGTTATCACCATCTTTAACAGCTCTGTCTGTTACAGCTACTGTTCTTGAATTCTGATCCTGTACTCTCTTTAACTCTTCTTCAACATCAGCATCTGTTGCTTCTGTATCAGCCTTAGTTACCTCAACACCCTTGTACTGTCCAAGTTCAACTTCTGGCTTAGTAGCTACAACAGCTTCGAAGATAAATGGCTTTCCAGCCTCTAACTGTGTTACGTTAATCTTAGGCTGTGAAACAAGTTCAAGACCGCACTCATCAGCAGCCTTAGCATATGCATCTGGAATGATTGAATTAGCAGCATCTTCATAGAATACTTCTGCGCCATACATCTTCTCAATCATCTTTCTAGGTGCTTTACCTTTTCTGAAACCAGGAAGGCTGATCTTGCTCTTATTCTTATTATATGCAGTATTAAGACCTGCCTCAAATTCCTCAGCAGTAGACTCAATAACAAGTTTAACCATATTCTTCTCTTCTAAATTCTCAACTGTGAAACTCATTATAAATTATTCCTCCTTAATATGTATTGTTACTATCGTACAACATACCCACGAATTATAACACAACTGTTTTTAGATTACCAGTACTATTTTAAAAAAATAAAAGATAGGGCTGCAACCCTTATATTTGCTAAGAAATATGCGGATTACAGCCCCATTTATTACTTAAGATAAATCATTCTTTCATGAATCAGATGATTACTTACCGCTCATCTGCTCTTCCTGTCTTCTGATCATCTCTTTTACCATGTTACCACCAACTGAACCAGCTTCTGCTGATGTGAGGTCTCCATTGTAACCATCCTTTAAGTTAACACCGATTTCTGAAGCAACCTCCATCTTGAATCTGTCAAGTGCGCTCTGTGCTTCCTTCTTAGTCTTATAATTAGAACTTGTTGATTTAGCCATAATAAGCCTCCTTATTAAATACATTTTTAGGTTTAAGCCGAAAAGTTATGGCGCCATAACTTATCGTCTTGATGTTATTATGTGTCAGGTAATTCTAATTATTATGACATATTATGGCTGTTAATAATTAGGAGACATTTTGGTTGTTTCCGTCTCCAGATCCTTTTCTGAAGCAGGAATTATATTCTTGTAGACATATATTTCATCAAAAACCGGTGCCCATCTGTATGTAGCCCCGCTTGAACAAAACACATACGCATGTCCCTTATTAGTTACAGCATAACTGACAAGACAGCTTCCAGACTGATTAACAAATCCTGTCTTACCGGCAGTAACTAAAACTCCCGGCGCTTCATTTCCATATATTCTTGAATACATAGTGCTTGTAAGCTGTATTCCTTCCGGATGCTGTGTAGTTGCCTTAGTTGTATACTGATATGTTCCAAGAACTTTTGCTCTTACTTCATCCTTCATGGCATATTCCATAATCATTGCCATTTCAGCAGGGGTTGTATACTGGTTATCATCATGCAGACCGGATGGATTGGCAAATCTTGTATTTTTAAGTCCCAGTTCTTGGCACTTCTGATTCATCAGTTCAGCAAATCCTTCTATAGAACCAGCTGTCATGATTGCCAGTGCTTCTGCACAATCTGCTCCTGACGGAAGTATAAGTCCATACATCAGATCCTCAACATCTGCAGTCTCTCCTACCTCAAATCCGGCTCTGGATGCTTCTTCAATATAAAGCCTGTTAAGCATTTCGAATTCAAATGTATAAGTCTTTGGCATACTGTCAAGATGCTCAGATACAACAATAAGAGTCATAACTTTTGTCATTGATGCAGGATAAATTTTTTCTGTTGCGTGTTTTCCTGCAATTATCTTATGATTATCAACATCCAGCAATGCAGCATATGGAGATGCTACATTTGTATTTGACGACAAATCCTGATAATCAGATGCAACCTGTGAATATACCAGATTTGGCTTTGTCTCTTTTTCATTTTGTGATTCATTCTGTGCTTCTGTCTGTAAGACAACTGAGTCTGCATCTGAATTTACAGTCTTAGTTTTTTTTCTGATCCCGGAAACCACATTAATTATAACAACAGCAAGTATCACCATAATCATTATCATAGCTGTAGCAATTATGCGTCTTCTGATAAGCTGCTGCCGTCTTTTTTTCATCAGTTCCGCTTTTCTTCTCCTCGCGCGGCTTCTTTTCATCGCTTCATCGTAATTATAAAAATCCTGTTCCATTGTTCCTATCCTTTACACTATACATACTGGGTAGAAGTTCTGAGGCTGTCTGCCAGTTCTTCTCCTTTAATAAGTTTTACAAGCTCAAGTCCAAGATCAATAGAAGTTCCCATTCCTCTTGATGTTGTAATATTACCATCTGTGACAACACGTTCTGGTGCTGTTATTACAGTTGCTCCTTTTAACTGTTCTTCAAAACCCGGGAATGCAATTGCCTTCTTTCCTTCAAGGAGTCCAAGATTACCAAGAACTGAAGGTGCCGCACATATAGCTGCAATTCTGTTATTTTTCTTATTGTATTCTTCAAGAAGTTCCAGCAGATCCTTACAATCATAATATGACTTGTGTCCAGGACCACCAGGAAGGAATAAAAGTTCATCTCCTTCAAAAACATATTCATCTAAAAGCTCATCAGCCTGAACAATTACACCCTGAGCACTTTTAACATTAATGTCACCTGTAATCGAAATCATATCTGTTTTAATATCTGCTCTTCTTAATATATCTATAACTGCAAGTGCTTCTACTGTTTCAAAACCATCTGTAAGAAATGCACATACTTTCATTATTTATTTCCTCCGCACGCAAAAAATATACATTTGAATTGATTATACAACAAATTTTTATTTTTACAAACTTATATTTTACAAAATATTAATATTTATGTATTGTGGTTTTAAAAACTATGTGTTATCATTCCAATTAACAAAACAAATCGTTTTTGCAACGCGGAGGATATTATTTATTATGTTTGATATAATTACTGATTCAGCCTGTGACATTGTAAGAGAATACGCAGAGACACATGATCTCAAGCTTGTCCCTCTCTATACAACATTTGACGGTGTGAACTATCTGAAAGAACAATATGACATTACCCATGATGAATTCTATAGAAGAATGACAGACGAAGGAGCTTTCCCTAAGTCTTCCCTTCCAAGTGTACAGGATTTCGTTGATGCAATCATGCCAAGTGTTGAAGCTGGCAGACCTGCTATTGTATGTACAATTACATCATACTTTTCAGGATCTTATAACTCAGCCTGCACAGCTAAGGATATTATATTAGAAGATCATCCTGACGCTAAGGTTACAGTTATTAATTCACTGCTTAACTCAGCATCATTTTCACTCTTCATATATCAGGCTCTCCAGATGAGAAAAGCAGGATATTCATATGAGGATACAATCAAGGTTCTTGAAGCTTTAAGAAACGATGGCCGAATAATGTTTACTACAGAATCACTTGAATACTTAAGCAAAGGCGGACGTCTTGCCAAGACTGCAATTACAATCACAAGCAAGTTAAGCCTCCGTCCTATCATCGTTATGAAAGAAGGAGAAATCGGACTTGGTGGATTTACCCGAACAAGAAACAAGGGTAAATCTAATGTTATTGACATGATTCAGAAATACATTGAATCAAAGGGAATGCCGATTGAGAACTGGGATATCACTGTTGGTTACTGTACTAACCCACAAGAAGCTGAAGAATACAGAGATGCCGTTGAAGCACAGCTTGGTATTAAGCTTCTTGAAAGACGCGAAGATTTCAAGACAAGAATCAGTATTATTTCAGGATGCCACACAGGTCCTTATGCATTAGGAATTGCGTGCATACCTAAGTACACAACTATCAAATTATAATAACCGGCAGCTTCTTTAACAACTGCTGATACAAAAAGCGGAATGGTTCACAACAGCCATTCCGCTTTTTATACATTTTATGAATTCATATGATCTGTAATCCAGCCATATATCTCCTCATATATATCTTCCTTATTAAGTTCATTGCACAGCTCATGCCTGCAATCCTCGAAAAGTCTTAAGTCAATATCATCAAGATGTCCATGATATGAATTGTATGCCCTGTAAACGCCTTTGCCATACTCTCCTACAGGATCATCAAGTCCTGATACCATAAGCATTGGAAGATTCTCTGGTATCTTTGCTATATTCCGTGGCTTTCTTACATACAGAATCATGTTCATAAGTCCTCTGTAACCATTTACTGTAAACAGAAATGTTGTAAGCTTTCCGGCATTATATTCATCTACCACGGCTTCATCTCTTGTCAGCCAGTCATTAGCTGTTCTTATATTCTTTATACGTTTGTTATATGCACCAAACATAATCTTAGATATCAGTTCACTTCTGTATCTGTCACCTTTTATAAGCTTAGTAATGTTAGCAAGCAGCTTTCCTCCAAGTACAACCGGAGTTGGCTGATGTCCTGTTCCCATTACAATAACCCCATCAAGTTCATGTCCATAATCACATATATATTTTCTTGTAACAAAAGAACCCATGCTGTGTCCTATAAGATAATACGGGATATCCGGATACATTTTCTTGATAAGAACTGTAAGATGGTGTGCATCTTTTGCCAGCGCTTCGCCAGGTTTCTTCTCCTTAAAAAATCCAAGGTCCTCATCTGAACACACTGACTTTCCATGTCCAAGATGGTCGTTACCTACAACAACAAATCCTCTCTCTGCCATGAATCTGGCAAATCCGTCATATCTGTCGATATACTCAATCATTCCGTGACATATCTGCAATACCGCTACCGGCTTGTCATATTCAGCCTCATCAGGACACCACATAACAACATGAATAGATGTTTTTCCGTCACACGACAGGAAAGAATTACTTTTTTTCTTTACCATTAAATTTCCTCCTTATTGTTTTATAACATTCTCAATTCCTTCAAACGCTTCATTTCCTATATACTCAACTGACTTCGGAACAACAATCTCACTTATATTCATATCCGAAAATGCTCCATACTCAATTCTTTTGACACCTGATGGCAGTTTAACTTCTGCAAGCCCTTTGCAGCCTGCAAATGCATATGCCCCAATTTCTTCGATGCTGTCCGGGATATTAATTGCTGTAATGCCCTCTTTATTATAAAAAACGCCAGAAGCAATTGTTTTTACACCATCCGGAATATTGTATATTCCACTCTCTTTCTTTACCTTACACAGCACTTCATTAACTATAAGTTCATCCTTATCTGCAAGCTGGTCATACTCCCACTGTGTATCAGTAAATGCATTCGTTCCAACAGAATTAACTGATGCCGGAATTTCAATTGTTTTAAGGTTATAACAGCTTAAAAATACATTTTCTGCAATATAGCTTATTCCGTCCGATATAACAACCTCAGTAACTGTCGTATCATCACGGAACACTCCGCTTCCTATTCCCTCAACCTGCTTTCCGTCAATAGTGGCAGGCACTATAATCTTTGCATCTGCTCTTCCTTTGTCTGTAAGCCCTGTTATAACTATATTCCCTGCGTCATTCTCCTCATATGTAAATGTTGCTGCCTTGGGAGTCTTTTTACATCCCGACATACAGACTATCGCCAGTACCAACATAATACTTGTAATAATTCTTCTACCTTTTATCATATCGTTGCCTCTTTATTATTAATTTCTTGCCCACATATAACAGAATGCCTGTGTTCTCGCCGCAAAATGCTTATCTTTAAGAAGCGTTTTCACTTCTTCCTTCGAATACCATGCTGCTGTTATTTCTTCAAATGTAGATGTACTTGGAGAAAATTTTCCTGTGGCTTTCCCAATAACTACAGCATTAGTCTCATTAGAAAAACCTATGGCACTGTAGCTGTCATACAGCTTGTCCTCAATTGCAATAAGATCAAGTCCTGTCTCCTCTTTAAGTTCTCGCTTTGCCGCAATCTCTGGTGTCTCTCCCTCATCAATAAGCCCTGCCGGGAAATTATATACATAATCCCCTACCGACATTCTGTACTCTTTGTTAATAAGGATATGTTCATCTGATTCGTCTGTTGCAACAATAACCACACCGTCGGTCTTTTCATTTCTTATATCCTCAATAGTCTTTATATCCTTGTTCCTGCTTATGATTTCATAAACCTTTTTCTTATCATCCTCAGTTGTATAATACAGGTCATATCTGTTTATGAATCTGCCCTCTGAAACCTTTTTAATTCCATCAAACTTCATTTATCTGCCCTTCTTTTCCTTCATCTTACCAGCTGCTTCATGGACAACATCCATCATCCATCCATTAGCCCTGCCTCTTATTGCAATTCCATATTTCATTGAAACTTTCATCTTATCGTTAGAACACTCCCTGCTTACAGCCTTTTCTATTTTTGCTAATATACTGTCAGCTTCTTCATATGAAAAATTCTTCAATACAACAACAAAATCGCCTTCATTAAGTCGTGCAATATACGCGGAATCCTTAAGCATTTTCTTTAATACTCCTGCCACATTTATAAGCACAGAATTACCGACCTTCTGTCCATGCTTAAGATTAATCTCTGAAAGCCCGTCTATATCACATACAGCTAATGCCACGCTTCCCTTAAATCCATCATATGTTTTACAGTGCTCCATAAAACTGTACATGCTATAAACACCTGTAAGCTGGTCATATATAACCATATTTTCAAGCTCTGTATATGCCCTTTTAAGCTCAGTAACATTCTGCATTACAATAATTGTTCCAAGCAGCCTTTTCCTTTCATCCGATAAACGCTCTATCCTGCAGTCATATATTTTATCATCAAGCTTCCATTCAAATGTATCATTGCCTGCTGTAACCGGAACACATTTGTTCTTAATAAACCAGTCAATAGTCTGCTTCCTGTCATCATATTCCAGATCATCAAACAACGCTTTCATGGATGTGTTAAAATCTGCAAGCACGCCTTCATAGTCAAAAAGAATAACAGGAACATGCATATGGTCTATAATCATGGTATGAGTTATTGTAAGCATGTTCTTTTTAGAATACCAGAATGTATTCCAGTAAACCATTACCCCTATAAATGCATACAAAAAGATTGATATATCGAATCTTAAATCTATTATCTTATATATGAAAACATATTTAATCAGGACAATAAATACCAGCCCTGCTGCCATAACAATATATCTTCCCCAGTAAGCACCTGGTATGCGTATACATTTTATAACCAATACCGCAATTATAAATGCAACTATAAGCATGCTCATAACAGCATGTATACCAAACCAAAGTTCACCTTCATAACCAAGCACATATATGCCATCACATTTTACCAGACTGTACTTCAAGGCAATCTCATTAAATATATTGACAATGAATACAACTGAATCAACCAGCGCAAGTGCAAATGAAGCAATCGTCATTACTTTGGTTGCCTTATTGCGTATCCTTGTAAATGCTGTTGTATATATAAAAAGTGTCACAAGCAGAAAATCCTGCGCAACCATCATAATACTTGTGGCAGCGGACATTATATTGTAGTTATCCGTCATGAAATTCACAGAATAGCTTACAATACATATCATGGTAAGAGTCAGTGATATCAATACCTTCCTGTTCATAATATCTTTTTCCAGATATGTCTTAACCATCACAAATCCTACAACCACTACTGCAATTGCATACAATAACAGGTACACTATATTCATTATTTATCCCCCAATACACTTTTAGCATATAAAAAGATTTTAACATTTAATTCTGCGTTACTCAACTAAAAAATCTCCGTCAGACAATTGTCCGACGGAGATTCTTAATTCTTATATTAATTACTTAACTGCTGTCACCTTGTAATCCTTATCCTCAACAGTCTTCTTTAATACATCGTTATCAACTTCCTTAGAAAGTGTAACAACTGCTGTTCCGTTCTCATGGCTTACAACTGCCTCTGTAACGCCATCAACAGCCTCAAGTGCCTTCTTAACTGTAGCTTCACAGTGTCCGCACATCATACCCTCAATATTCATAGTCTTTGTCATAGTTTCGTCTCCTTTTGTCGTTTTATTTTTAATTTTGCCAGACTTTTTCTTATAAATGTGGTCTTTTCCTGTATCATATATCTTTACAAGATTAAGTCTTAATGCATTAGTTACTACACAGAAGCTTGATAAGCTCATAGCTGCTGCACCAAACATTGGATTAAGTGTCCATCCAAATACTGGTATCCATACCCCTGCTGCAAGAGGGATTCCTATGCAGTTATAGAAGAATGCCCAGAACAGGTTCTCGTGTATATTTGTAAGTGTTCTCTTTGAAAGTCTTATGGCAGCAGGCACATCTGACAATCTGCTCTTCATAAGAACTATGTCAGCCGCATCAATTGCAACATCTGTTCCTGCTCCGATTGCAATACCTATATCAGCTCTTGTAAGTGCCGGTGCGTCATTAATTCCGTCACCAACCATTATAACACTTCCATGCTCCTTAAGTCTTGCAATCTCTTTTTCTTTTCCTTCTGGAAGAACGCCTGCAATAACCTCATCAACTCCGGCGACTTTTCCTATTGTCTTCGCACTTCTTTCATTATCTCCGGTAATCATTACAACCTTGATTCCCATGTTCTGAAGTTCTTTGATAGCCTGTGGGCTGTCCTTCTTAATCGTATCAGCAACAGCTATTATTCCAAGCAGCTCATTATCTCTTGCAAAGAAAAGAGGTGTCTTTCCTTCTGATGACAGGCTGTCAGCCTTGTTTCTTAAATCATCAGAGACATTACAGTACTCTGATATGAACTTAAGATTACCGCCTGCCACCACATTTGTATCAAGCTTTCCTTTAAGTCCGTTACCAGCAACCGCCTTAAAGTCAGTCACTTCTTCTGCAAATATATTCTTATCCGAACTCTCTTCTACATAATTAACAACAGCCTTTGCAAGCGGGTGTTCACTCTTCTTTTCAAGTCCATACGCTATGGCAACAAGTTCTTTCTGTAAGATTCCATCATCTGTTACAATGTCTGTAACCTTTGGTTCACCCTCTGTGATAGTACCTGTTTTATCGAGCGCAACTATCTGCATCTTGCCTGCCTGTTCCAGTGAAACAGCTGTCTTGAACATAATTCCGTTCTTAGCACCGACTCCGTTACCAACCATAATTGCAACCGGTGTCGCAAGTCCCAATGCACAAGGACAGCTTATTACAAGCACAGAGATTCCTCTTGCAAGTGCGAAACCTAAATCTTTGCCGCATAAAAGCCATACTATTGTTGTTATAACCGCTATTGTAATAACTGTAGGTACGAATACTCCCGAAACCTTATCAGCAACCTTTGCAATAGGAGCCTTAGTCGCAGCCGCATCACTTACCATCTGTATTATCTTGGAAAGTGTTGTGTCTTCCCCGACTCTTGTCGCTCTGCATTTTATAAATCCTGATGTATTAAGTGTAGCTGCACTTACCGAATCACCCTCCTGTTTATCAACAGGAATACTCTCACCTGTAAGCGCTGATTCATTAACTGCCGTGTTACCTTCAATGATGACACCATCTACAGGTATATTTTCACCCGGTCTTACAACAAATATATCACCGGTCATAACCTGTTCAACAGGTACGCACGTTTCCTGTCCATCAACATAAAGAACCGCTGTCTTGGCAGCAAGCTTCATAAGACTCTTTAATGCATCGGTTGTCTTTCCCTTTGAGCGAGCTTCAAGCATTTTTCCTACTGTAATAAGTGTAAGAATCATGGCTGCCGACTCAAAATAGAATTCGTCCATATAGTGCATTACGCCAGCCATATCACCTCTCACCTGACAGTCTGTCATGGCAAAAAGTGCATATGTGCTCCACACAAATGCTGCTCCTGAACCAAGCGCAACAAGTGTGTCCATATTAGGTGAACGATGTAACAGGCCCTTGAAGCCGCTTATGAAGAAATGCTGGTTAATAACCATTATCATTATTGTAAGCATCATTTGTATCAGACCCATAGCCACATGATTGCCTTCAAGCACTGATGGAAGCGGCCACCCCCACATCATATGTCCCATGCTGAAATACATAAGCACAACCAGAAATACTAATGAAGCTATTAATCTCTTCTTTAAAACAGGGGTTGTCTTATCTGCCAGTGCATCTTCCTGCTCCTGCATTGAAGGACTGCTGTTCTTTGCCCCCTTTACTGACGCGCCATATCCAGCAGCTTCCACAGCTTTAATGACTGCATCATGTGTTGCAGTTCCTTCAACACCCATCGAATTAGTAAGAAGACTTACTGAACAGCTTTCCACTCCAGGTACTTTGCTGACAGCCTTCTCAACTCTTGCCTGACACGCTGCACAGCTCATTCCTGTAACATTGTACTGTTCCATTATTTTCCTCATTTCCGCGCACACATTTTGCATAATTGGTTTGTGTCATATGCGCTAAGACACCAATCCCGCGCGTGAAAAATCACATCTTCACACTATGCCTCTTTACGGTTAGTTGTTATTCCTGTAACCTTGAAATCAAGTCTCTCTATTGCAATTCTTATATCAGCGTCATCGATTTCTCTGTCAACTTCAATAGTTGCCTGCTTCTTCTTAAGATTAACCTGGCATGAAGCACCATCAATCTTATTCACAGACCTTTCAATACTGTTCTTGCAGTTCTCACAATGCATGCCTTCAATATCTACAGTCTTAACAGCAATTACAGGATTATCAAGAACCTTCTTCTCTTCTGCAACAGTCTCTCCACCGCCACCACAGCAGCCGCCTTCACCTTTCATATGCTTAACACTGCTTATCACTGCAATTACTACTATTACTGCTAATATTCCAATTATTATAGCTGTTCCCATATTATGCATCTCCTTTTATATTTGCTCGAATTCTTATCGCATGAATTTGCCTATTGTCTTAACAAGCTCTTCTACCGTATCGTCCTTGCCTTCTTTAATGTCACGGACTACACAGCTCTTAATATGATTGTCTAAGAGTACCTTCGTAAAACTGTTAAGTGCTGACTGGGCTGCCGATACCTGATTAAGAATGTCAATACAGTATGCGTCCTTCTCGACCATTCCCTTAATTCCTCTTATCTGACCTTCAATTCTGCTAAGTCTGTTACAGAGGTCTTTATATTCCCTGGCATCACGTTCTTTTGTCTTATGACAACAACATTCTTTTTCCATTATTCCTCCTTAGTCTAATTATTATATTCTATGTCTGATAAACACTTTATTATATTTATCTGTTACAATGCAACATACCCTAGTGGGGTATATATCATTCACATGATGTATAATATACCCTATATGGGTATATGTCAACTAGAATTATTGATATTATTTATCGAGAAAATAAAATGCAACATTCTAATACCAGATAACTGCCTTATACAACAGAAGGAAGCTGACAAATGCAGCTCCCTCCTTGTAAAAATATTATTCTTCTTGTAATACCCACTACTTAGAATAAGTCACAGCCTTACTATTCTCATCATAATCAAACATGCCATCATTCTTCTCTTCAAGTGCCTTGATGATGTGATATGTATATTCGTTATATGGTGTAGCAATTCCAAGTTCTTTTCCCATACGCATCATTGCACCAGAGAACATATCTATCTCTGTGTGTCTGCCTGCATCTATGTCCTGTAGTGTTGAATATCTTGCTGTTGGCGGAACTGCACTTCCACGGCTTGAGTTATCTGCACATCTGCTCATATCAATGCCTTTGGCAAGAGCTACTGCTTCAACCTCCTTACGCAGTCCTTGGCTGATTGCTTTCATATGTTTGCTGTCTGTATAGCATCCAACACCTGCTCCGATAATAGCCTGTGGAAGATTGTTACAGATATTAAGTCTGAACTTGCTCCATATCTCTTCTTTGATACAGTCAGTCACTCTGTAATTAAGTCCTGTTCCATCAAATAAATCTCTTATTGCCGCAACTCTCTCACTCTCAAATGGTGCAGCTTCCTCGCCATATATAATGCCTATTGTAGTCTCAGGATTGAACACATATTCCTTTCCTTCGCGGTGTGACGCAACCTTTATAAGTGAATAAATGATATGTGATTTATCTATCTTAGTAGATATTATTTCTTCACTGTCAACGCCATTCATAAGACTCATGACAATCGTATTCTCTCCGACAGCTTCCCTAATATCATCTAATGCACCTGCAAGTGCGCCGTATTTTAACGACACAACAAGAAGGTCAACACCCTTTGCCTCCTCAGGTGTCAATACCGCCGGGTGGTATGTCTTTCCATTAATCAGGCAGCCTTCTGACTTAAGTCTCTCCGCTCTCTCGCCCTTTGCAATAACGCTTAGACTTATATCCTTCTTTTCTGAAAGCCCCCATATAACATAAGAGCCGACTGCTCCTGCTCCAAGTACTGCCACTGATTTTATCTTCATATACATTTTCCTCTCAATCTTTGTAATTTCTTCAAATATATATACTCTCCTATTCTTCCTGCGTCAAATGCTTTTATCTTCCTACAATATCGCCCTCCTCAAAATCATATGTCAGCTTCTTTCCATATGCTTTTACATATGCAGCACATTTCTGCTCATAGTCTGTGTGCTGCATCCTTAAACTCGCTGTTCTCTCATCAAGCTGCCTGTCCGGATATATTACCGGCAGGACATGTACCCTGAATGTGTGCAAATGTGTACTCTTAACCAGCTGCTCAACAAACAGTGAAATCACTGGCACATTAAACTTTACGGCATACAGATATGCACCTCTCTTGCACGGGCGGGGCTTCCGATAATTAAACCACATTTCCTGTTCAGGATATATAAGCACAAGTTTGTTTTCATCAAGTGCATTCTCAATCTGATTAGGAAACTCAGTCTCCATAAACCATTTCAGGCTGCTTACGGGCATTGTGTCTGCATATTTTTGCATATACCCGACAAAACCTTTCATTGCAAGGTTGGTATCCTGATTAACAATACTTATTCTTCTGAATCCAGCTTTTCTCATTGCAAACCTGACAATTGCAGGGTCTAACGGGCTGAAATGATTGCATGTTACAATCGCAGGACCTCTGATTCCAGAAAGATTCTCAAGTCCGTCAACTTGTGTTATAAGCCCCACCGCAGAAGTCCCGGCATGGAATATGGCTTCTGCAATATATTTCTTCACACAAAAACCATATGCTGTGCGGTAATCAATATAATGTCTTAACAATGCTTCTTTATCTTCACGTAACAGCTTTGGATCTCCCGGCTCAACCTTTGAATTCAACTGATTAAGGCTTACAGCCGTCTTAATATTTTCATAGACCTGCTCCCTGTCACCAATCATATATCCTCCGAAACCACTCATTTTACAGCATCACTGCTATCCCTCACGAAATCACTATCTCTTACAAAATCACTGTTCTCAACAAATCTGTTTCCCACAACATCAGAAAACTTAACGCCGTCGCCGTCTGCAATATTCTCTGCCCTTGCAAGAAGCTTCTTTAAATTCTCACGGTCAGCACTCCTTTCACTGTCCCCATACCGCTCACGCTGTTTAATCAGCAGCGGATAAAAGCCTGACTCCGCTGCATACTGCCAGAAATACTCCTCATACGGAATCTCACTGTAATGCCACGGCTTGTCAAACAGGTTAAAATGTATCAGCTTCGGTCTTGCCATATACTCCCCACCCTTATTGGGCATGACATTCCACTCCTTATCAAGAAAATAAATGTCTTTTGCACAGATGGCATTAATATAATCCTGATCGGGTGCAACGCTGTCAAAATGATACTCTGCCATAAGTTTTAAGAATATGTCTGCCAGATGAGTACGCCTCATTTTGTCAAGATTCATAACCAGCACTCCCGAATTGACGTATTCGTTTCGTTCTATCCCCACTACATTTTCAATATAATGAGCCAGTATAGTATTCTTTCCTGCAAATGTATCTCTTACTGCGCCAAACATTGCATCGCCCATGTCAACCGAATAAAGCTTTGCAATGTCATCATTTATTACCGTGTCCGAATCAATATATACAGCCTTATCTAATTCAGGAAAAAGCTCTGCAATAAATAACCTGAAATATATTGTCAACGTAAACTCGCCTGAATAAAGCCTGTTTTCCTGCCTGTCTGTAACGGTCTGTCCAAAGCTTTCTGAAAATTCATGCATTTTCTTTCTTATATCAACGAATTCAATATCTATGTTTTCGTAGTCCTTTATTACATTGCGAAGCTGAATCATAGTAATATTCTTCACATTATCGCACATAACAATAATGCGGTAACGCTCATCCACGGCCACATGTACAGCCAGAGATTTAAGACACACAGCTAGATACGGTGCATACTGTTCATTAATAGAGAAAACCACCGGAATACGCGAAACGGCCTTGTATTCCTCATATTCTCTGTTATAAGATTCAAGAAGTGCATCATATTCATGAAGCCCAAGTACATTATGCATTTTGTCAATCTCCCACGGTTTGACCGCAATAGTTCTTATTACCGGAAATACACGGAACGTAGTTGTAAAATGCTGAAAAACAGTGTTGCCATGCAGTCTCCTCTGGTCATTAAACCTGTGTCCACATAGATTGACTCTTGTTGCAAATGTATTAATAGCCGTCTGGTCAGGCATAAACATTTCCTTTCTTATGCATTGTTCACGACATTTTTCCAAAAGTCCATTCTCCCGTATCATATTCATATTCATAAGCATTACACCGGAATTAATGTAACCATCACCAAAAAGCCATCTGCCATAATAGTCAGAAACTCCCGCAATCTCTATCCCCTCCATATCCTGATAATAGAAGTCGCTGAAATTCTTCCTGCAAAGCACATCTGTATCAAGGTAAAGAAGTCTTTCATTAATGTCTGTCTTATCAGCAAACAGGCGCAGCATACAGCATGCAGTAAACCTTGTCTGCATATTTGCCTCCGGCAGCTCCTCAACAAAATATCTTGTAATATCAATAAGTGAAACATTTACATCAATGTCCGATTTATTCAATTCTTTTTTAAGATACTCTGCAAATACTTTATCAACCGGTTTGTAATTAACACCTTTTTCCCTGTAATCAACCGTAATAATATATATATTTAACGGTTCGTCCACATTTTCAACAAGAGACATTGAAGATAATAGAATTCCCTTCTGCATAGGTTTATCTCCGCAATACAATATGTTCATAGTTCTGTATCCTTTCTTATTTATTAAATATGTCTGAATTGTCCTCTCTGTATTGATTTTCCCCAGTTTCTTAAGTAAAATACATATAAGTTCAAAACGAAAACTAAAGAATAGAGGAATGTTATGATATTTAAGATTTTTAAAAGAGATTTGAAAGGTCTTAGCAGGAATATTCTGGCTTTAGCCATTGCACTTGGTCTGTGCCTTATTCCATCGCTTTATGCATGGTTTAACATTTATTCCAACTGGGATCCTTACGCAAACACTGCGTCCGTTCAGATTGCTATTGTTTCTGAGGACGAGGGTTACTCAGAATCTGATGATTCTACTATCAACATGGGAGAACAGATTGTTGAACAGCTTCACTCTAATGACAAGTTAGGCTGGCGTTTTCCTGAAACTAAGGACGAGGCTATGAATAAGCTGTATGCCGGAAAGTACTATGCAGTTATCGTAGTCGGTGAGGACTTTTCACGAAGCCTGTATGATTTCCTTGATAACGGTCTTAATCCGCCAACAGTTACATATTATGAGAATTCCAAGAAAAATGCTGTTGCTTCGAAGATTACAGACACAGGAAAAAGCACACTTCAGAACACTATCAATTCAGAATTCATTGATGTGTGTGTCAAGACGATTATGCAGGGACTTAACGAAATCGCAGAAAACGATCCTGCAATCATAGAAAAGACAGTTAAGGACTTACAAAACATTTCTGCTAATATAAGTTCTTACGACACCATGATTGACATGTTTATTAAGAGTAATTCAGACCTTGCTGATAATCTTGCAGCTCTTGAGGAAGTTCTGCCTGAAATAAAAGATGTTATCACAGGAACTACTGATGTTGCAGACATTGCCAACAAGACACTCGACAACATTACCAATGACATTTATGACCAGATTGACTCTGTACTTAAAGCCATGAATGAATTGGCAGATGACTCACTTAAATCTATTGATAATGCTGTAAATGCAGCTATAACTGATGTCGGACAGGCTGGTGTTGAACTTAATAATGCCAATAATAAGCTCAACGAACTTATTAATCAGAATAAAGCACTTGAAGATGCCATTGATTCTTTAAGCAAAATTGATGGTATTGATCCGTCTGTTATTACAGCTTTAAAATCTGCACTTTCATCAGTAAATGCTATGGAAAATGTAGCTTATAACCTTGTAAAACAATGTGCTGACATTTTAACTGACTCTCCCGAAACCCTTCAGGTCAAATATCAGTTGATAAAATCAGTTGTTGAACAGTGTCGTTCAGAGATACAAAAAAGTCAGGTTATTATACAGACTGTTATCAGAACTAATGTAAATCTCCTGGAATCATCTGTTAAAAATGCTGTAAGCAGTCTTGCTTCCAATATAAGCAGTACCGGAGACAGCATTAACGGAATAACACAGATGCTTCTTGGTGTAAGTGATATTTCTGTAAATATTAATACAACACTCGAAAGTACAAAAACTCTGCTCGACTCACTTAACAGCAAGTTGTCTGATATCTCTGGTTCTGTCGGAGATATCAGTTCATCTTCTACATATAAGTTAATAATGGATTTCATCAACTCAGATGCTGAGTCAATTGCATCGTTCCTTTCAGAACCTGTACAGGTAGAAGAAATCTATGTCTATATGCAGACTAATTATGGAACAAGTGTTACTCCTTTCTATACAACACTTGCCCTCTGGGTTGGAGGAATTGTTTTAGTTGCCCTTATGAAAGTAAAGGTTGACTACGAAGATGATGAATTCAAGGATGCCACAGAACATCAAAAATATATGGGCCGCGCGCTCCTGTTCCTTGCAATGGGACAGCTTCAGGCTCTTGTAGTTGTTCTTGGTGATTTGTACATTTTAAAAATTGACTGCACCCACCCATTCATGCTGTGGCTTGCAGCCGCTATAACAAGCTTTGTATTTACATTATTTATATATACACTTGTTCTTACATTTGGTGATTTGGGAAAAGCTATTGCTGTAGTTATGATTGTGTTACAGATTGCCGGTTCAGGCGGAACATATCCAATAGAACTTCTTCCTGAATTCTTCCAGAATGTGTACCTTTACTTCCCATTCCCTTATGCAATCAATGCCATGAGAGAGGCGATAAGTGGATTATATCAGTGTGATTACGCTGTATTTCTTGTGAAATTATGTGCATACGCTGTTATTTCCCTTATTCTGGGACTAGGAATCAGAAAGTCACTTCTTGAAGTACGCGAGTTCTTTGAACGTCGTATGAAAGAAACACATTTTATGTAAAGGAGAAATGAATTTATGCAAAATGATGATTTTAATATAGATGTTGTTCTTGCGGAAATCACAGCATTTGCAGAAAATATGCATGCTAAGAACCAGCACAAGAAAAAGGTCTGCTTAAGATGTATGATGATAATTCCTTTAGTATTCATGGTGCTTATGTTTACTATGGATACCGCCAAGGTTGTTTATCTGCTTCTATGGGTAATCTCACTTTTTATATTCTGTGCTTATCTTATAGTTATTGATTATATTGACGACAAGCTCGCAAGAAAGCTCAATGAGCTCAATATTGAGATTAAGGAAAAACAGGCTGATACTTCTCTTACAGACAGTATCAAAGCATTTTTAAGTGAGGTACAGTTATGAAAAATATATTTAAGATTATACGGGCTGACCTTCGCCATATAAAAACAAATGTAATTGCACTATGCGTAATTATCGGTCTTACCGTTATTCCTGCATTGTATTCGTGGTTTAATATCCTGTCAAACTGGGATCCATATGGACAGGCTTCCACAAGCAGGATTAAAGTTGCCGTTGTATCTGTTGACAAAGGTACTTCTCTTGAAGGAACGGAGCTTAACGTTGGTGACACCATAATTGATGCACTCAAAACTAATAACACTATCGGCTGGCAGTTTGTTGCTTCATCAGATGAAGCAATCGAAGGCGTATACAGCGGTGAGTATTATGCAGCCCTCGTTGTTCCAGAGAATTTTTCCAAGAATCTTATAAGCTTCTTAAGTGATTCCATGGAACATCCTCAGTTAAAATATTACTGTAACCAGAAAGCAAACGCTATTGCACCTAAGATAACAGACAAGGCTAAAACAGCAGTTCAGCAGCAGGTAAACCAGACATTTATAGATACAATTGTGTCTACGATTGCCGGTACTGGCGATTCAGTTATCAAAGATGCAGATAAAGAAACCGGTTCTCTTATGGATGCAGTTATTAACAGACTTACATCAGCAAGGACTACACTTTCAACATATGATGTAATTCTTAACTCAATGATTGCAATTACTGACCTGACATCATCAATAAGCAGCAGTTCAAACAGTGCTGCCCCACAGATATATACACAATTACAGTTACAGCAGAAGCAGTTAATAACCTTACGGGCTCTTGTAAATGGTAATTCCGCTGAATCTTTAAATGAATTATCATCTGCTCTTTCAAACCAGATGTCCCAGATTCAGAGCATTATGAGTTCATTAACAGAGCTTTATTCAGACATGAACATGGACGTTGCAGACCTGTCTGCTGCAATTAAGCTTACATCAGGCTCACTCACTCAGACTAAAGAGCTTCTCAGTGACCTTGAGACAAAGCTTGATAATGCAATTAATACATTAAACACAATCACTGAACAGGATACATATGGTTTATTATCAGAGATGTTAAATGCAGATGCTAATACTTTGGGAGATTTTCTCTCTGCACCTGTAAATATAACAACCGAGCAGGTATATGCTGTTAAAAGCTATGGAACAAGCGCTTCACCATTCTACACAATACTTGCACTGTGGTTTGGTGGACTTATACTTGTTGCTATTATGCACACACCTGTGCACCCTGCTCCAGATATTCCAGCAGATGCAAAAAGATACGAAAAATTCTTTGGAAGGTATTTTATCTTCTTTGCTGTAGGACAGCTTCAGGCACTGCTTATAACACTTGGAAATCTTTTCTACATAGGAATCCAGTGTTACCACCCATTCCTTTACTGGGTTGCATGTGCATTCTCAAGCTTCGTATTCACCTTCTTTATGTACAGTCTTACTGTTGCATTTGGAAATATCGGTGAAGCACTTGGAATTGTCCTGCTAGTTATACAGGTTGCCGGCTCAGGCGGTACATTCCCTATAGAAGTACTTCCTAACGCATATCAGATAATATACCGGTTCCTGCTCTTCCCATATTCAATGGACGCATTAAGAGAATGCATAGCAGGAATGTACAGATATGATTACATTAAGAACCTCGCATTTCTTTCAATATATATAGTTGTTTCGCTGATTATCGGATTGTTCTTACAGAAACCATTTGAGAAGCTGAATCATATGATTGAGAAAAGTAAGGAGAAGTCGGGGGTAATGTTGTAGGAAGTTGCTCCCCTAAAGCACGCCCAGCCGTGTATATTAGTAAAATCAAAACACGCTTCCGCTCGGATTCCGACGCAGCGGTACTAGGTTCGCTGGGATTTGCTACCACTTTGTGGCAGCTTTCCCAGCTTACCAAGTGCCGGCGTCTTCATACGGTTTTGATTTTACTAATATACACGGCTGGGCTTTTCTTTACCGGACAACTGCTCCGCCCCGCCTTTGGCAAGGTTGGGGCGGGAGAGATATTCTCATCTCCTATCAAACAATTTTTCGGGGGGAATCCAATTGTTATAATTCAATTACGATATCTGCAAAATCTATGGTTGCTTGTTTATGTGCAATCGTAATAATAGTTTTTGTTTTTTTCAATTTTGTAATTGTATCTTGTATAAGAAATTCTGATTCATTGTCCAGTGCAGAAGTTGCTTCATCTAAAATTATAATTGGTGAATTTTTTATTATGGCTCTAGCCATTGCTATTCTTTGTTTTTCTCCTCCAGACAAATTGTGTCCGTTGCCAATTATCATAGTTTGATATTTATCGGCTTGCTTCATAATAAAATCATGAGCATTAGCTAATTTTGCTGCATTTATAATTTCTGCATCTGTTGCATCCGGTTTACCATATCGTATATTCTCGATAATATTTGTTTCAAACAAATATGCTTCTTGAGGAACATATGCTATCAATGCTCTTACATTTTCTAATCCAAGCTCTTTAATAGATTTTCCAAAAAATTTAATATCACCAGAAGAAATTGGATAAAAACCTAATAGAAGTTTTGCTATTGTACTTTTACCACATCCCGATCTACCTATTAATGCCACATTCTTATTTTTAGGTATTGTTATTGTTACTTGATTTAAAACGGGTGTAGCCACATTATATTGAAAAGATAAATTATCAATATTAATTGCACTAGATTCATACGTGCTATTAATTTGTATGTCATTTACCATTTCAGTACATTCTTCTTTCTCATCCAGAAAAGAAAATATTCTCTCTGCAAAAGATATACAATTCATCAATTCATGATAATATTTACCTAATTGCAAAAATTGTAAACTAAGTGCAGCATATATAGTATATACTGCTGCAATATCCCCCAAAGAAACTAATTGATGTTGTAAAAAATAAATACCTATAACTAAAAAAGTAATGCACACAACATATCAAAAGCAACATTAAGGGATTCTAAAATACTAACTAAGTACATTCTTTTCCTCTGTACATAACAATATTCTTTATTAGCTAGTTCATATTTCTTCCGGTTATGATGCATAAAATCGTACATTTTATTTACCTCTATACCGGTCAACATATTAGACAATTTTTCTGTCATTATTGCACTTTTTTCTGCGGACTCTTTTCCTACTTTTTTCATTGGTTTAGATATTAATGTATTAAGTAAAAAAAGTAAAATATTCAAAAGAACAAGAACTAATGTCATTGCCGGATTGATTATAAACATTATTATTATATATACCAAAACGGAAATTATAGGAGCCAACACTCTCCTTAGTCTGGATGAATATATTTCACTTGCTTTATCTGTATCATAAATTAAACGTGATAGCAATTCACCACTATGATGTGTATCATAGAATTCCATTGGAAAATTTAATGTTTTAGAAAATACCTTCTTCTTTATTTCTATAGAACCTTTTTTTGCTTCATTATTGTAAATATACATAAACATTGAAGCAATACATACTGCAACTATTCCTATCAATAAGTAGAATCCAATAGTTACACTTACATCTTCATAATTTCCTTTTTCTGCAATATCAAATATAGATTTTACAAAAAGCGAACCTGTAACTTCAAATACAGCATAAAAGGTTGTCATCATTATTATAGATACAATATATATCATTAATCTGTTTTCTAATAAACCTAAAAACTTCCAAAAAACATTTTTCTGTGTCATTAGCACTACTCCTATATACTAATAATTTTATTCTATTCCTGTTTCACATTCGTTATTGTACAATTTTGAATATAAACCTTCTTTACCTAATAATTCAAAATGACATCCTCTTTCAGCGACTTTACCTTTATGTAAAACAATAATATCATCTGCATTACGTATAGTTGACAATCTATGAGCAATGATGATCACTGTTTGATTGTTCTTTCTTGTTTCTATTATTCTATTTATCGCTTCTTCCGTTTTTACATCTAAAGCGGATGTTGGTTCGTCTAATAATAAGATAGAAGATGATTTTAGAAATGCTCTAGCAATAGTTAATCTTTGCCTTTGTCCGCCCGACAAATTTACTCCATTCTCTCCAATAAAAGTTTGATATCCATCCGGTAAGGTAATAATATAATCGTGAATACACGCAGCTTTACATGCATCTATCACGACTTCTATAGACACATCATCCATACCATAAGTAATATTAGAAAAAATTGTATCTGCAAATAAAAATACATTCTGTGATACCAGAGCAATCTCTTTTCTTGCAGCTGTTAAATTCCAATTTTTAAAATTTTGTTCGTATAGGTAATAATCTCCTTCTCTTACTTTTTCTAAACCGCATATAATTTTAAATAATGTAGATTTTCCTACACCAGATGATCCTACAATTGCTGTTGTCGTCCCTTTTTTTATATCTATATTCAATTTATCAAAAACTCTCTTTTCACGATTAGAGTTATACCAAAACGAAACATCCTTAAAATATATTACACTTTCCGTTTTTGATAAATCAGAGGTATTTCCACAATATGTTCCTGAATGTTCTTTTGGAGCATCCATTATCTCATTTATTCTTTTTATTGATATCAATAATTCTCTTCCATCATTTATTTTAAAAGGTAATTCACTCATGGGAGATGATATTTTATTAAACAAAATAATAAAAGCCATCATATCTCCTATGGATAACTGTCCTTTAAAAAATTCCATCAATGCAATTAGAGAACAGATAACACTAGGAATCCATTTGACTAAGCTCTGAATTACGTTTCCAATTGCTTGATACTTATTACGATAAATTTCATTTCCTAAAATATCGTTTGCAATTTTTTCTACTCGTTCATTTAATATTTTATTTAAACCATAGCTACGTGCTATTGCAATTCCTGCAATATCATCATTAGCTACTTGTGTCAATTCATCATACTTTGCTCTCCTAGCCTTTGCTAATCTATTAATATTTTTAGCTAGATTGTTGCTTATACACATTACTAAAGGATAGCAAATCACGATACTCAGTAAGAGTATCCAATCCATTTTAAATATTGAATAACTCAATGCTATAATTGTAATAATTGATTGAAAAATCTCTGGTATTATTTCAGAATAAAGTTGGCCTATTTTCTCAATATCGGAAATTAATTTTGTAATTAGAGTTCCTGTATGTTCATTAATGTATGCATATTCAATCTCTTCAATTTTTTTTACAATATAATTCCTGCTTTCCTTCTGTATTACCAAACTAAATTGCTCTCCACAAAGTTTCTTAAAAAAAGAAATTAACATAGACAGGATAACAAAAATCAATATTGTAAAAAAAATTGATTTAAGATTAACAAACTTCCCCGCAAACATATCATTAATTGCTACAGATATTATTTCGGAACCTTCAACTAAGATATGGGATAATAAATAAGAAAATACAATAAATAATAAAAAATAGTAAATATACTTCACAGATAGTTTTAAATAAATATTTTGTTTCTTCATATAACCTCCATGTTTAATCCTTTTAGTATGTATTAAATCATATGAGTTTTTATTAATAATTGCATTAAATATACTATCAATTTTGTTGTATTTTCTCTAATTTGATGCTATTATGTGTACAATATAATGAATATAAGGAGATACAAATGCCAATCCCTCTGAGTTCAAATGAGATAATACATGTAGACCACAAAATAAAAGAAGCATCATATTCTATGCCACACATGCAAGCAGCTTCTGATCATTATATGTTAGGATATCTTGTCAGTGGTGATCGTAAATGGTTTTCCTATGAAAATATTAAAATTGCACATTCCGGAGATGTTGGGATAAGTAAACCGCATGTATATCATCGAAATTGTGCAATGTCTGATATTCCCTATGAACGATACATAATTAAATTTAGACTTGAAGCATTACAGCCAGCAATTAATTTAGTTGGACAATCAGAATTTGACATATTATGTACAGACTATTTGCATTTTTTACCTGAATCGCAAATAAAGATAAAATCCCAGTTTGAAGAAATGTATCAGGAATATAACAATAATACTCCTTATTCGCAACTAATTTTAACTGGTATGTTACATAAATTATTTTTTACAATATATCAGGAACATTTGCCTATAGAATCTTCACAATTGCTTTTTAATAAATTTGATTCGCGAATACATGACGTTCTTGTTTATATTGAAAATAATCTGGAGTATAATCCTACAATAGATGATGCTGCGAAATACATATCTTTATCAACATCACATTTTTCTCGATTATTCAAAGAAGTAACCGGCTGTTCTTATACTGATTATTTAACAGCAACCAAATTGCAACATGCTCAGTTATTACTTGGAAATACACAATTATCAATTAGTCAGATAGCTTATAAAACTGGCTTTTCTAATGCTAATTATTTAGCTACTGTATTTCAGAAAAAATTTAATTGTTCTCCTTCAAAATATAGAAAAACTTGCATAGATGGAATTTTCTAATTTGAGCTATGCAAGTTCATATCTAATTATATCTCTTTTTTAGCATCATTAGCCAATTCAAACCACATTACATTACTTCTAATGTTATATATTCAAAATATTTTTTGTCATTATGTAAAGAGACTCCCTACTCTTGGTCATGATATGACAAAAGTAATTCATCTCCCAAACTCCATTTACATCTTGTTCTATTCATAAATGTCTCCCGCACTTATAAAAAACTCCCGGAAGTTCGGAGGCAGGTGGTTGTGTAGTGTAGTTTCAAACCGTACGGAAACACCGGCACTTGATTTTGCGAGGGAGTCGCCAAAGGCGACAAGCCTCACAAAATCTTAGTACCGCTGCGTTTTCGTCCGAGCGAGAGTGCGTTTGAAAATACACTACACAACCACCTGCCTCCCACTCCCGGGAGTCACTTTTCTAGAATAACCCAGTTATTACCCCATCATCATTAACATCTATATTATATGCCGCTGGTGATTTTGAAAGTCCTGGCATTGTCATTACTGTACCTGTAAGCACTACTATGAAGCCTGCACCGGCTGATACATATGCTTCTCGTACATTCATCTCAAATCCTTCCGGACGTCCAAGTAATGTCGGATCATCTGAAAGCGAATACTGTGTCTTAGCCATACAGATTGGAAGATTACCAAATCCTAACTGTTCAAGCTGTGCAATCTGCTTATTAGCTGCTGCTGAATAATTAACACTTCCTGCGCCATATATTTCTTTAGCAATTGTCTCAATCTTTGCTTTAACCGGCTGGTTTGTCTCATACAGACAATGGAAATTGCTCTTCTTTGTCTCAAGTGTCTTAAGAACCTTTTCTGCAAGCTCAATTCCGCCTTCTCCACCCTTTTCCCATACTTTGGCAAGGGCGAATTCACAGCCTTTATCTTCACAGAACTTCTGTATATAATCTAATTCTGCCTGTGTATCTGATACAAATGCATTAAGTGTAACAACTACAGGCACGCCATATTTCTGCAGATTCTCGATATGCTTTTCAAGGTTTACGATTCCCTTCTTTAATGCGTCAAGATTCTCTGCTGATAATTCTGTCTTAGGTACTCCGCCGTTGTACTTAAGTGCTCTTACTGTTGCTACTAATACAACTGCATCTGGTTTTAAGCCTGACTTACGGCACTTTATATCGAAGAATTTCTCTGCTCCTAAATCTGCGCCAAATCCTGCCTCTGTGATAACATAATCTGCCATCTTGAGTGCAGTCTTAGTTGCTCTTACTGAATTACAGCCATGTGCGATATTAGCAAATGGTCCACCATGTACTAATGCCGGAGTATGTTCAAGTGTCTGGATAAGGTTAGGTTTTAATGCATCCTTTAACAATGCTGCCATTGAACCTACTGCCTTGATATCTGCAGCAGTAACAGGCTGTCCCTGATAATTGTAAGCAACTACCATCCTGCCAAGTCTTTCCTTTAAATCCTTCATATCTGTTGCAAGACATAATACCGCCATAATCTCTGATGCAACTGTGATAACAAAATGATCCTCTCTTACAGTTCCGTCAACCTTAGAGCCAAGACCTACAACTATATTTCTAAGAACACGGTCGTTCATATCCATACATCTTTTCCATGTAACACATCTTGGGTCAATTCCAAGTTCGTTGCCCTGCTGTATATGGTTGTCAAGAAGTGCTGCACATAAGTTGTTAGCTGATGTGATTGCATGGAAATCGCCTGTAAAATGCAGATTCAATTCTTCCATAGGAACAACCTGTGCATATCCACCACCTGCTGCTCCACCTTTGATACCGAAACATGGACCAAGTGATGGCTCACGAAGTGCTATAACTGCCTTCTTGCCAAGCTTTCCAAATGCTTCTCCAAGCCCTACAGTAATTGTTGTCTTTCCCTCTCCTGCCGGAGTTGGATTAATGGCTGTAACAAGAATTAACTTTCCATCTTCATTGTCTTTGACACTGTTAATGTACTCATCTGATATCTTAGCCTTATACTTTCCGTATAATTCAAGATCATCCTCGCTTATGCCGCATCTGGCTGCAACATTCTTAATTGGCTCCATTACTGCTTCCTGTGCAATTTCAATGTCTGTCTTCATAATGTTTCTCTCCTTTGCTTTAGCCTTTTCGTGCCTTGCAATCCCGCCTTATCAAGATTCCTAAGAAGATTCCCTTCCTAATAATATCTTTACATAAAAACAAGAGGCTACAGGCGCACTTTAATACACCTATGCCTCTGTTAAAAACCTGAAAGATTCTCCCCAAGCAAATCAGCCTCAATATTCCTCATCTCTATGCTTAGAAATTGCTTCTTCGGTGCTGATAATTACAGCTCTCCAGAGTTCCGTCCATAACCGGTCCTTTTGCCTGAGAGTTTCTGCCATCACCTTCGGCGCCACCTTCGTAGTCTCTCCCGGTTACATCATCCGGACATTCCCTTAATAGGAAAAAAGCGTCTTGCCATGTCTGCAAAACGCCTTTATTTTTCAATCATAATATATAATTGCTAAGTTTTTGTCAATAAGCAACATTTCACAAAAATGTTTATTATATTAGGAAATACTTATAATTAATTGAAATGTATGCGATTTTATGGTAGAATTTGTCTTAATTTTTTATAAAAAGGGAGAATACATAATATGTTTAGTAAAATCAATACTATTCTCGATACTATTGACGCATATGTCTGGGGAATCCCACTCATTGTCCTTATCCTTGCAGTTGGTCTGTTTCTTACTATCAGACTTAAGGGTGTTCAGTTTACTAATCTTGGACGTGCTTTTAAGTACATTTTCAAAGACGAAACTGATGGAAAGCATGGTGAAGTGAGTAGTTTCGCAGCATTATGTACAGCACTTTCAGCAACAATCGGTACAGGTAATATCGTAGGTGTTGCTACTGCCATTGTCTCAGGCGGTCCTGGTGCATTATTCTGGATGTGGCTTGCTGCCTTAGTTGGTACTGCTACCAAATACGCTGAGTGTCTTTTAGCAGTTAAGTTCAGACAGGTTGACGAAGATGGTCATGTTGTTGGTGGACCTTTTAACTACATTGAACATGGTATGGGGACTAAGTGGAAATGGCTTGCAAAAATATTTGCTTTCTTTGGTATAGGCGTTGGTCTTTTAGGAATTGGTACATTTACACAGGTAAACGGAATCTCTTCTGCTGTTAATAATTTCTTTGATCCTAACAACGCATGGACTGTTTCATTATTTGGAAGAACATATTCATGGACTGTAGTTATAAGCTGTCTTATCCTTACATTCTGTGTTGCTCTTGTTCTTATTGGTGGAATCCAGAGAATTTCTAAAGTTGCTCAGGTTATTGTTCCATTTATGGCTGCAACATATTTTTTAGCAGGTATTCTTATTATTTTATTTAATATTACAGATGTTCCTGCTGCCATCCTTACAATTGTGCAGAGTGCATTTGGTCTTAAGGCCGCTGCTGGTGGTGCCCTTGGTGCCATGGTTGTAGCTATGCAGAAGGGTATTGCAAGAGGTATCTTCTCTAATGAGGCCGGTCTTGGTAGTGCACCTATTGCCGCTGCCGCTGCCCGTACCAATGAACCTGTACGTCAGGGTCTTGTATCTATGACAGGTACTTTTATTGATACTATTATCATCTGTTCAATTACAGGTATTGCTATTGTACTTACAGGTGCTTATGATATGGGACTTGAAGGTGTTGCAGTAACAACTAAAGCATTCCAGTTAGGACTTCCATTCCCTAATGGAGTTGCTTCATTTATTCTTATGTTATGCCTCGTATTCTTCGCATTTACAACTATTCTTGGCTGGGATTATTATTCTGAGCGCTGCCTTGAATACCTTACTAATGGCAAGAAGAAATGCATCAAGGCATACAGATGGGTATATATCCTCTGCGTATTCATCGGTCCTTATATGACAGTATCTGCGGTATGGACAATTGCAGATATATTTAACGGTCTGATGGCTATTCCTAATCTTATTGCACTTGTTGCTTTAAACGGTGTAGTTGCTAAAGAAACAAAAGATTATCTTGACAGAATTAAGAAAAAAGAAATTGATTAATTAAGCATTAACTGCTTATGCGTAAAGATAAGCCCCACTCTGGATTAGTCCGGAATGGGGCATTTTGTATATATCTATTTTTATATTAGCATCCAAATACCTTCCTATCTTTGAAAAATAAAACGGCCATATACAATTAATAAATATTATTATTTAGTTTCTTAATAATTATATCCTCATCATAATCAGGAGCTGCATCCATCACCGCATAATATATTGCCCTGATGTCTTCCACATTCTCTTCTAATTCAGACGCAATTGTTGTGAGAGTCTTGTCTTTCTTGACTTTCTTTATAATGATATTTACTAACTTTAATTGCTGTCCTTCAGTCTTAAGCTCTCCCTCTAGTTCCTTCCTGACCTCTCCCTCCAGTTCCTTCCTGACTTCTCCCTCCAGTTCTTTCCTGACCTCTGCCTTGACCTCATCCCTGCACATTTCCTTAGCCTCTTCAAACAGAGTTTTTCTAGTCTTTTCCTCATCATAATCATATATACTCACTTCTACGACCTCCTCCCTGTGCTCCTCAAAGAAATCGACAAGTATGCCCTCCTCTATACATTCGTCTATAGCCTTAATAACAGCTGTCCTGATATCCAGCTTGTCAACATCAGTTTTATGCCTTACCTTATTAACAAATGTCATATAATCATGAAGAGTTTTGCACCTTTTTAAGATATCTGCATCCCCATTAATATTAATAACACGCACCTCAATCTCTATCTCCGGCTTGTCAACCGGCAGTTCAAACATATCCGACAGTTTAATCACCTCATCTGTCTCTATCCATTTCTCCAAGCCATTATAAAATGTCACAAAATGTGGTACTGGTAGCTTTATCATACTCCTTCGGTGAAGCATGTCATTGCTGTACATATTTCTGTATACATCAGACAGATAATGCAAAAATCTTAACGGCATGTTAGGATTCTTACTTGACTGCTGTTCGAACATGTATAGGTTCATAGTTAATAAAAATGAAGCATCGTTTTTATACTTCATATACGAACCGCCATTCAATGTCGTAACCTCAAGTTCATCCACATTGGTATGGCGCGAATTATTAAGTGCGTTGTACAAATCTAAGAGATTCCTCTTGTCCCTATACAGCATGCAGAACACATTGTCCTTAAATTTAACTGTTACATTGTCTTTTTTCTCTGCCATAGATATCCTCCTCGTCTCTTTTACAGGCTGATATCCACGCACATATACTTAATTGTCTCTATGTAAGTATATTAGCATCTGCATGTACTGAATACAAGCCTGCATTATTAAATTATAGGTTATGGGGTTACTGCCGAATGACATTAATATATGACTATGCACAAATGAATGTCTGGCATGATAAGTAACACATGGATTAGTTAAAATCTTGCCTGTTACTTGAGATAAAAGAATTAATATATTTCTTTTGAAATATTAATATCACAGTACAGTATCTATGTCAATAGAATATTTAAAATATTATCATTGTAAGTATTAGAATAATCACTCCTATATAAAAAGACACGCCATACTCTGCTTTAATGCAAAATATGGCGTTTTCCATCGAGTTCCATTATTGACAACGCTCTCGCTTTTCTAACCTTATCTTATATCTCTATCTATATACATGCGCTTTAATGATGTCTCACGCTTTCTTTCCACCAACACCATTAATATACATCAACGGTATTCCAAAGAATGCCATTCCTCCCACAATATTACCTATTGTAACAGGAATAAGATTATTAAATATAAAATTCGGTATATTCAATGCACTAAGCTGCTGTGCTGTATAACCATATTGTTCCATTGCATCTTTCACATATAATGGATTAAGTTTTGCTATCATTCCTGCAGGTACATAATACATATTAGCAACACAGTGCTCGTAACCGCTTACAACAAAAAGCAGTATTATAAAAAAACAACATAACAGTTTTCCGGTTACATCCTTTGCACGTGCCGCAAGCATAACTGCTGCGCACACAAGTATGTTACATAATATTCCCGATGCAAGCGCTGTTGTAAAATCAAGATTACATTTTCCAAGTGCCACTTTAATTGTATATGCACCAAGTATTCCCGATGAATAATTATACTGCCCACTTACATAATCAATACATGTAAGCATTAACGAGCCAAGAAGATTGCCAAAATATACTACAACAAGCATTCGTATAAGCTTAAGTGCTGTATGTTTCTTCTGTACAGTTGCCATAATTGCCAGACAATCTCCCGTGAAAAGCTCAGCACCTGTCATAACAACCATCATAAGTCCCATTGGGAATACAACTCCTGCAACCAGACGCGCAAGTCCTACATTAGCAATATCATGTGCTGCCACACTGCTTCCGGATGCGCCAAATGCAATCATCATTCCTGCAAGTATGGCTTTCATAAAAAGCTTGTATGCCGGACAGTCAACCTTACCAACACAACCTTCCACATAATTCTCTATCGCTTCTTTCATAGATAACATCTTTAGTTCCTCCCTGATTGTGTATTTTGTTAATTCCAATCACTTTATTTGTGTATACAAAATACGCTTGCATATTATAGCAAGCTGAATATTTATTTACAAGTATCTTATGCAATACAATTCCTTTTGGAATGTTTAACAAACATTCCTGCACGACAAAAAGCACCTGCCAGAACACAACCCTACAGGTGTTCTGACAGGTGCTTATCAGTATATATCATATATACATTTGTATTATTTTACTTTCCAGATGTTGCCTTAAGTCTTGCCATAGCTCTTGCAAGTGCTGCTCTTGAGTGATAATACTCATGGATGCTCTGCTTCTGGCGAAGTCTCTCCTCAGCCCTCTGCTTGGCTTCCTCAGCTCTTCTTACATCAATTTCCTCAGGCTTTTCTGCTGTCTCAACAAGAAGAGTTACACGGTTGTTGACGATTTCAACAAATCCCATTCCAACAACAGCGTGAATCCACTCGTCACTGCCCTCCGGCTGGAACTTCATCTGACCTTCATCAATTGCAATAACCATGTCTTCATGATGGGCAAGAATTTCCTTCTGTCCATCGAACTCAGGCACAATAAGAGAACGGCATTTGCCAGCGAAAAACACCCGGTTAGCTGATATTACTTTTAAATAAAATGAACTTGTAGCCATTAGTTTTTCCTTTCTGGCAGGATGTTACTGCATCTTCTCAGCCTTTTTAATAACATCGTCTATAGTTCCTACATTGAAAAATGCGTTCTCAGGATATTCGTCCATCTCACCATCAATAATTGCCTTGAAACCTCTTATAGTCTCCTTTAATGGGACATATACACCAGGAATACCCGTGAAGTTCTCAGCAACATGGAATGGCTGTGATAAGAATTTCTGAATCTTTCTTGCTCTGAATACTGTAACCTTATCTTCATCTGCAAGCTCTTCCATACCAAGAATAGCAATGATATCCTGTAATTCCTTGTATTTCTGGAGGATTTCCTGAACCTTTCTTGCTACCTCATAATGCTCCTCACCTACAATGTCCGGCTCAAGAATTCTTGATGTAGAATCAAGTGGGTCTACGGCTGGGTAGATACCCTGTTCAACTATCTTTCTTGAAAGAACTGTAGTTGCATCAAGATGTGCAAATGTTGTTGCAGGTGCAGGGTCAGTAAGGTCATCGGCAGGTACATATACTGCCTGTACTGATGTTACAGAACCATTCTTTGTAGATGCAATTCTCTCCTGTAATTCACCCATCTCAGTTGCAAGTGTTGGCTGATAACCTACGGCTGAAGGCATACGTCCAAGAAGTGCTGAAACCTCTGAACCAGCCTGTGTGA
>OIZF01000199.1_pt1 | contig 42543 bp, 40 predicted proteins | sample 1588471 | NCBI WGS metagenome assembly OIZF01 (sample SAMN03283279) | human gut metagenome | biome: human-associated habitat; material: feces | host: Homo sapiens | place: Peru | collected 2012
AATCCTGATTTAATCAGGACTTTAGTGTTGCCGTAAGTTTTTTTAGATACTTATGCCTATTTTTTTAACCGTAATATATTACACGCTTACAATTTAGGCTTATTTTTTTGACTATATAAGTTTATAATAAATTAATTATATTTTCTAATCGCAAAAAAACTTGTAAAAAAAAGTTTTTCGGTTATAATTAAATTGGTGATACTATGATTAGAAGAGATTATTATTTGAATAAACTAATAGATTATAAAGATAAAGATATAATAAAAATAATTACGGGAATTAGAAGGTGTGGAAAATCTTTTTTGCTATTTAAAATTTTTTATGATTATTTAATTGAAACAGGTATAAATGAAGAAAATATTATTAAAATCAATTTAGAATCTATTAGATATGAAAAGCTTAGAAATCCAAATTCTTTATTTGAATATTTAGATAATAAAATAAAAAATAATAAAAAATATTATATTTTTATTGATGAAATTCAATTAATGGATAAATTTGAAGATGTTGTTAATGGTATTAAAACGGATTTTAATTGTGATTTATATATTACTGGATCAAATTCTAAATTATTATCAAGTGAAATTAATACAAAATTAAGAGGAAGAGGAATTGAAATTAAAGTATATCCATTATCTTTTAAAGAATTTTATGATGGTAAAACGGATAAAAATACTGCTTTTAATGAATATATTAAGTATGGAGGATTACCATATATAAATTCTTTAGATAAAGAATATGAAAAACATGAGTATTTAAAGATGATAAATGATACGGTAGCTACGAAGGATATTATCGATAGAAATAAAATAAGAAATGAAGAAGTATTTAATGCAGTTATTGATTTATTATGTTCTCAAATAGGGTGCTACGTTTCTCCAAATAAAATTGCTAATACGTTGGTTAGTAATGGCTTTAAAACGGTTGACAATGATACTGTTAGTAATTATTTGAAGTATTTATGTGATGCCTTCCTTTTTTATAAGGCAGTTAGATATGATTTAAAGGGAAAAGAATATTTGAAAACTTTAAATAAATATTATATTTGTGATTTAGGACTTAGAAATCAAAGACTAGGATATAGGCAAATGGAAATGACTCATATCATTGAAAATATTGTATATTTAGAGTTGTTAAGAAGAAACTATCAGGTTGATATTGGAAAAAATAAAGAGTCAGAAATAGATTTTGTTGTAAGGTCGCATGATGATTTATATTATATTCAGGTTTCATTATCAATTGAAAATGAAAGTACTAGAATGAGAGAAGAAAATGCTTTTAAAGGCTTGGATGATGGTTATAAAAAAATAATAATCACAATGGATAATAATCCTTTGATTCATTTAGAAAGAGGATATAAAATGCTAAATTTATTTGATTTTCTTTTAAATGAAAACATTCTAAAATCTATTTAAGCTTTTTAACCGCAAACCTTTTCGAAAAAAGAAGTTTTGCGGTTAGAACTAAATAATAAAACTAAATATTAAAAAAGTAAGGATATTAATAACATCCTTACTTTTTGCATTTGCTCTTAAAGGTACCACCCTAGAAGCGTGTCCAAACTTGCCAATGCTTGCAAGATTCAGCGTGGTAACTGAATTGGAGCTGCGTCACGATTTATTTATCGTAATTAAGTGCTTGCTGCTGTCTTAGAAAATCTAAGCCTCGCTTGTGAGCACTATAGGTTAAAACCTATTTACAGATTTATTATATCACTCTTTTTTTAAAATGCAAATTTCATGTCAAAAAAAAGACCTATTACAAAAGTAATAAGTCCTAAACTAAACCCTAGACATCAAGTTCTTTTCCAGTAAGCATTTTATAGGCTTGAAGATATTTTTCAATTGTTTTATCAACAATATCACTTGGTAATGTCCAATTATGGTCATTGGATTTTAACCAATCTCTTGCAAATTGCTTATCAAATGAACTTTGAGGTTTTCCAGGCATATAATCACTTAAAGGCCAGAAGCGTGAACTATCAGGTGTTAGCATTTCATCTGCGATAACAACATCACCATTTTCATCAAGACCAAATTCAAATTTAGTATCAGCTATAATTATACCCTTAGTTAAAGCATAATCAGCACATTTTTTATAAATTGCAATTGTATAATCTCTAATTTTAGTTGCGTATTCCTCTCCATGAGAAGGATATAGCTTTTCAAGTACATCAATACTTTCTTCAAAGCTAATGTTTAGATCATGGTCTCCTATTTCTGCTTTAGTAGAAGGAGTATAGATAGGCTCAGGTAGCTTATCACATTCTTTTAATCCATCCTTAAGCTTGATTCCACAAACAGTTCCTGTTTTTTGGTAGCTTACCCAACCAGAACCAGTAATATATCCTCTTACAATACATTCAATTGGTAACATGCTTAATTTTTTACACATTAAGCTTCTTCCTTCAAATTCCTTTTTATGGAAGAATGCTGGCATATCCTTTGTATCAAAAGATATAACATGATTTTTACAAATATCCTTTGTAAAATCAAACCAGAACTTACTCATTTGGGTAAGTACCTTTCCTTTATTTGTTACAGTATTGTTTAAAATAACGTCGAAGCAGCTAATTCTATCCGTAGCTACTAAAATTAAGCTATCCCCATTATCATAAATTTCTCTGACTTTACCCTCTTTAATTGGTTTCATTTTTTTTGTTCTCCTTTTGTTTTTTTGTACATGTATAGGATATTACATTTTAAGAAAATATGAAAGAGTAAACTTTAAAAAATAACAAAATTTGTTTTTAAATAAAGCTTTTTATAGGGTTTACTTTTTCTTGGAAAAATATTATGTTTAAAAAAACTAAAAAAAGTGTATAATTTAACTAAATGAAAGAGTTTATGGATAGATAAATTAATTTAATTTTTATGATATGTACCATGCTATTAAGTATCGTTATAAAAAAATAAAAGTCAGAAAGAAGAGAATAAGATGAAAAAAAGAAAATTTATTATATTAGGATTTTTATTCCTAATGGTTTTAGTTTCGTGTAAAAATAATATTTCTAATAGTAATAATTTGCAACCAACTGGTAGTGAAATAAGCAGTGGGTCAGTAACTAGTAGCAAAACAAGTACACCATCAAACTATACAACCACTAAAAGTGAAACAACCTCATCAAAAAATACATCATCAAATATAGGCTCTAAGACTAATTCATCTTCAAGCTCAATACCTAGTAAAGATCAAATGATGATTGCAAGTATAAAGGAATTAGGCAAAGAGCTTGATGACAATTCAACTCTTGAGGTAAGCTTTGATGGGATGTATGTAAAACTTATTACAGATAATACGGATAAGCTAATGCTTTTTGTAGATGATTCATCTTATATTAATGTTCGAGTTCCAAATAGTGCGTTTAATGATTATTTAAAAAATAGATATTTAAATTGTTACTACAAGGTGAAGGGACTACTTTCTAGGAAAAATAATCAGCTTGAAGTGGCGTATGAATCAATTACTAATATCACATCAAGTCCTGAAGATTATGATTATACTTTAATTGCTAAGGATTGTAGTACTATTTTAGATGTTTATAATGATATTGATAATATATCTTTAAGTAAAAAGAAAAATGGTGTCGGTAGCATTGTAACATTTAATGGTGTTCTTATGTCAACTGATCGTTCTGATGCCAATAAAAAGGCTGTTTTGTATGATAATGATCATCTTATTACGGTAATTTCTGATAAAAAAATTTGTGATGGCAAGCTAGATTTAGGTAAAGAAATTAAAATAACGGGAATAACCTCGGTTAAAAACGGTGCACCTGCGGTATTACTTTTAGATATGAGTATTGAAACTAAAAAAATTGAAATTAACTATCAAAATGCGCTTGAGGTTAATCCATCTTATTTTTCAAAGTGGTATCATTTGTCAGATAATATGAAGGATCCTAGCTATAGTGATTATGCAAAGCTTTATTTAGTTTCAGGATATGTTTCAGCTGATGAATCAAGAAAATCTGCCTATTATTTTGGTATATCAGATAAATACAATGATAATTTATCTGATACAGGGATTAAAACCGTAATTAAAGGAGTTTATTTAATGAATCACTTAAATATTAAAGAGGATAATGTTTTATCCGATATTTTCTATAATTATTATGGCGAGGATATTAAGATTTCTTTATATTGCTCACTATATCAATTTGATTCACAAAATCATGGCTGGAAGCTATTTCCCTTTGAAACTACTTTAAAAGAAGCATAAATGATTTAGAATGTAAGAAGAAAGGTATATATGATTATGGTTAAAGAATATCTAAGGAAATATAAATATTGTAAAAATAAACGTTATGATACATTAGCGGGAACATTATCCTTTTTCTTTATTTTGTCATTTGTACCCCTTTTATATTTGTGCTTAAATCTATACGTAAAGATTGGTACAAGATTTAATTTAGAGATTGAACTGCCAAGTGTAATTCAAAACTATATATCATTTGATCTAAATGCCGGCGTTTCTATTTTCTTTATACTAACAACTATATATTCCGCATCGAAGTTTTTTACTCAATTAAGAAAAACAGGTGAAATTGTTTATGATATAAAAAAGCCTAGAGTAACAATTAAAACACAAGTATTATCGTGTGTTTTGGTTATTATGCTAATGGTAATTGTATCGGCAGGCTTGTTATTGATAAGCCTTTGTAATACATTTTTAAAATATTCATGGGCTAAAGCTTTAGTTACTATTTTGACATACTTAGTATTTTTATTGATGCTTTATGGCTTTTTATGTCTGATAAATAAAACGGCTTGTCAGCTTGATGTTCGTATTAGGGAGTTAAATAAAGGAATTGTTTTTTCACTTATTTATGTAACAATTGTATCAGCGATATTTATTGTGTATGTGACAAGCTTTGCTAATTTTGAAAAACTATATGGTGTTTTTTCAACTATTGTAATTGCTTTTTTATACGTATTTTTAATGATGAAGGGAATTGTAATGGGAATTATTAGTAATGAAAAAAGGTTAAAAAATAAATAAAATTTTAAAATAAAGGTTAAATAAAAGTCAAAGTATGTTATAATGAAGAAGAATTTAAGGAGGCTTATATATGGCAAAAACAGGAAAAACAGGTGGTTTAGGTTTCGGTGCATATTTAGCATTAGTATTGAATGCAGTAGCATGGCTTTTGAAGGTTATTTGTGACCAATTTAATATTAATTGGACAATCAATGGCTATAAGATTCCAACTTTATTGACTGACATATCATCTTTAGTTTTAACTATAGTAGCATTAATCGTGGCTCATGATTATGCATCAAGACAAACAATGTTTTGGCGTGTATTATATTGGGTTATAGCGATTCTAACAATTTGTGCTATTTTATTTGGCGTTGGTAAAAATTTTGTTACTTTTAAGTAAAAATTATATGATGAGTATTTGTTTTTGAAAGTTCATTTATAAAATATTCTTTGTCAAGAAAAAATACTTGACAAGCAAATATTTTATGGTATAATTGTACCGTAAAATTGATAAAGGAGTGAATTATTTTATGGCAGTTAAAATTAGATTACAAAGATTTGGTGCTCACAAGAACCCTCAATATCGTATCGTTGCATGCGATTCTAAGAGCCCTCGTGATGGAAGATTCCTAGAAGTTTTAGGTACTTATAATCCAGTTGCTAACCCAGCTATCGTTAATGTAAACGAGGAAGCTACAGCTAAGTGGTTAAACAATGGTGCTCAACCTACTCAAACTGTAAAGAATATTCTTAAAAGCATTAAGTCTACTAAGTAATTAGTGGAGGTGCAAAATGGGAAATTTTGAAGCTTTAATTCAAAACTTAATCCAACCACTATTATCTTTTCCGCAAGAACTAGAGGTTCTAAATCTTGGCGAAAGTGATGGATTTTATACCTATTGCGCGAAGGTTAGCGAGGCTGATCTTGGTCGTGTTATTGGCAAAAACGGACATATTGCTCAAGCAATTAGAACTATTTTATATGCAATGGCTTCTAAGGAAGGCGTAAAGGTTCGTTTAAATATTGAATCAAAGTAGAATTAATTCTACAAACTAAACTCTCAGCTAATGAGAGTTTTTTTGTACAAAAAAATAATTATTACATAAATGATGTAATAATTAGTGTTATAATAGTTTCAAAAGGAGTCGGATAACTATGGATTTTTTAGAAGGATATATCATTTGTCCTAACAAAGTTAAAATGGATATTTTAGAAAAATTGAATCAGGATAATAATTTTTTTAACTATAGCTTTATGACATTAGAGGATTTAAAAAGAAGATTAACCTTTAAAGTTAAGCAAAATGCTGTTTTAAAGCTTTCTGACCATTACAATATAAAGCCAGAAATTGCAGATGCTTATATTAATGCTCTTTTAATGCTTAATGGAAGCTATGATTCAAAAAAAGGACTTTTTTTAAAGGAAATATATGATTTCTTATTAAATTCTAATTTAATTGAGACGGATATTATATTTATTAATAGTATCAAGAATCATAATTTTACATTTGTAGGCTATGATGATTCTTTAGAGCTTAAGTATGTTATTTCATTACTTACGGATGCTAAAGTTGATGTTATTTATCCTTTTGCAACTCTTAATTTGCTGCATTTATCCTGTCATTATTTTCCCATAATTGAAGATGAGGTTGCCTATGTGTTTAGGCAAATCATAAAATTAATACAAAAGGGGATAAATTTAAACGATATTAAAATTTGCAATTTAGATTCAGATTATAATTTTGTAATAAAAAAATATCTAGAAGCTTATAAAATTCCTCTTGAACTACCTCAAAATAAAGAAATAGAAAGTACGAATATTTATCATGATTTTATAAATCATATTAAGGACGGAAAAAAATACCAAGAAATTGTGGAATTATTAAAAAGTAATGATAATACTATTTTAAATAAGTTGATAGAAGTAATTAATGCTTATAAGCTTTATGATAATGATCCAAAAGATGATTTAAAATATTGGCCTTATTTGGCTAAAAAGATATCATTTGACTCTTCTAAATATGATAATACTATTGAACTTATTGACATGGATGAGCTTGATTTTAATAAGAATAAATATGTATTTTTACTTAATTTTAATCTTGATGCTTGTAAGGTAATTAAGGATGAAAGATTTATTCTTGATGAAGAAGCTCAAGCTTTAGGACTGGATACAACCAAAAGTATTAATGAATGGACAAAGGCTAAACTTTGTGCAAGTTTGAATCAAAATCCTAATATAACGATTACCTATTCTTCAATGCATAGTTTTAAGGCTAATAATCCATCACCATTAATTGATGAATTAAATATTGAAAAAATAAAGCATAATGATTATGAAGTTGGGTATAACAAGGTTATAGATGATCTTTATATGGCTAAAAAATTAGATGACTATATTAAATATAATGAAAAAAATGAAATTTTATTCAAATATTATTATGATGGCTTAGGGTATAATTCCTATGATAATAAATATAAGGGATTAAATAAAGAAGTATTTCATAATAAGATAAGAAAACCTTTTACCCTATCATATACTGATATTCATAATTATTTTCAATGTCCATTTAAGTACTATTGTCAAAAAATTTTAAGAATTGATACCTTTACACCAACTTTAGATGCGATGCTTGGAAGCTTTGCACACGCTATTTTAGAGGATTTTGAAAATGAAAATGATTCATTCGATTTTGAAGTGTCTTCCAAATTGAGGTTCGAAGACGAAAAAAATAAGGCTCTTGAGGAACGATTATATGAATTTAGTGCTAAGGATATCTTTTATTTTAACAAAATGAAAGAACATATTAAACTGGTGATTGAAGAAATTAAAGCTCATAAAAATCATACCTCCTTAAATAATACTTTATGTGAAAAGAAGATGGATGTATCACTTTATGATGGCAATTTAATCTTTAAAGGCTTTATCGATAAACTTTGGTATTCATCTGACAAAAGCTATGTAGCTATTATTGATTATAAAACAGGTAAGGATAAGGAATCCCTTGATAATCTAATTTATGGTGAAAATCTTCAACTTCCGGTTTATATTTATCTACTTAAAAATGATAGTGAATTTAAACATGCTAATTTAGTAGGCTTTTATCTTCAAAAAATAAATATTGTCCTCCCTAAAAAAGGTGATGGATCTTTGGAAGAACAAATTCAAAAGAATTTAAGGCTTGAGGGGTATACTCATCCGGATTATGTTGACTATATTGATGACAATCGTGGTGAATATTTAAAAAATTATAAAGAAAATAAGGATACATCAGTTTCTAAAAGTAGTAAGATTTTTAATGATAAGGATGTAGAAGATTTATTTGAGCTGGTATCTAAAAAGGTTGATGAGGCTTATAATGGCATCATGAATGCTAATTTTGATATTACAGCAAAAAGAATTGATGGAGTAAATATTAGTTGTGAGTATTGTCCTTTTGTGGATTGTTGCTACAAAACGGATAAGGATATTGTTGAACTTAAAGGAAAAAAGTGGAAGGAGGAAGATGAAAATGCCAATGAATGACATGCAGTATCTTGCGGCATATGGTGATTTTGATAAGGACGTTTTAGTATCAGCTGGTGCTGGTTCTGGTAAAACTCAGGTTTTAACTAGTCGCGTTACTAACTTAATTGAAAAGGGTGTAAAACCAACAGAACTTTTAGTTTTAACATTTACTAATGCTGCTGCTGCGGAAATGAAGAGTCGTGTTAGAGGCATGCTTAGTGAAAGAGATGACTTAAGAGATTCTATTTCTTTACTTGAACAGGCCTATATTACAACATTTGATTCATTTAATCTTTCAATGTGTAAAAAATATTTTTATGCCTTAAATGTTTCGCCTAATATAGGTATTTGTGATGCATCATCAATGAAAATTAAAAAGCTTGAAATTATTGACGATATTTTAAATGAGCTTTATGTAGCTCATGATGAAGGCCTTGAAGATTATTTAAATAATTTTACTGATAAAAGAGACGATATTTTAAAGGATAATCTTTTAATTCTTATAAACGGTCTTGATAAGCTTGATGACTCCTTAGACTATTTAAAGCACTATAATGAAAAATTCTTTTCAGATGATTTTTTTGTAAAAATTAAAGATGATTATCTTAAACTATGCTTAAACTATAAAGAAAAGGCTGTAAAAATATTAGAGGATTTAATGTCTAGCACTGATTCAGTTAAAAGTCATAAGCAAATTCAAGAAATTATTGATACCTATTTAAAAAATAATTATGAAGGAATCAAGGAAGCAGCTCTAATGTCACTTCCAAGAAAGGGTAAAAATGATGACGAATCATTTTCTCTTTTAAAACTAAAACTAAAAAAAGATGTTCAAGATCCCCTTTCTTCCCTTACAAGGTATGAATCCTTAGATGATGCTATAAATAAATATTTATTATCAAAAAAATCAATTAATTTATTTATTAATATTTTAATTAAATATTATGGAAGAATAGAAGAATACTCCTCTCAAACTGGCTTATACGAATTCAATGATATTCAAAAGCTTGCAATAAGGCTTGTTAAAAATAATCCAGATATAAGGGAAGAAATGAAAAAACAGTTTAAGTATATATTGATTGATGAATATCAAGATACTTCAGATTTACAGGAAACATTTATAAGTTATTTTAAGAACAACAATCGTTTTATGGTTGGTGATATTAAACAGTCAATTTATCGTTTTAGAAATGCTAATCCTAATATCTTTAAACAAAAATACGAAAACTATTATCCTATTACGAAGGATAATTATCCTTCGTTACAGGAAACATTTAAAAATGCACCTGGCTATTTAATTGATATGAATCAAAATTTCCGTTCAAGAGCAGAGGTTCTTTTAGATATTAACAACATGTTTTCACTTTTAATGACTAAAGAGGTTGGTGATGCAGAATATGCTAAATCTCACCAAATGAAATTTGGTCTTACTGTTTATAATAACCAAGCATGTAGTGATGAAAAAGGCTTTAGTAGTGATTTTGTTTATTATCCTTATGATAAAGAAAAAAAGATTGACCGTGCTTATTATGAGGGCTATATTATAGCTTCCGATATTAAAAGTAAACTTGGAAACTATATGGTATTTAATAAGGATTTAAAGGGCTTTAGGCCGGCAACCTATGATGATTTTTGTATTATTCTTGATAGGAAGGATCATTTTGAGATTTTTAAAAGAGTTCTTGAGGCTAATAATATACCAGTTGTAATTTATGCCGATAGTACTGTTTCTGATTCCTATCCAGCAATGGTTATTTTAAATATTTTGCATCTTATAAGCTATCATTATTTAGCAAAATTTACTAGTGATTATTATCACGCCCTTACGAGCGTTTTAAGATCTTTTATTTGTCAAAAAAGTGATGAGGAAATTTTTGAGATTGTATCAAATAGAAATTTAGACAATGAAATTTCAAAAAATGCAAGAAGCTTATCTTATCTTGTAGATACAACTGATTGTGCAAGTATTTTAAATAAGGCTTTGGAGATGTTTGGATTTTATTCTAAAGTTAAGCTTGTATCAAATATTAACGATGCTCTTCATGCTGTAGAATATATTGCTAATAAACTTGGTGAATTAGCTAAGATGGGCTATAATTTTACTAAAATAGTAGAAGAATTGGATATCCTTATAAAAAATGGTGAGGATGCTAAATATTCAATGGACGTTTCTACATCCCATGGAGTTAAAATGATGAATATCCATAAATCTAAGGGTCTTGAATATCCTATTTGTTATTTTGCTGATTTTAATCATGCCTATAATAAATCAAATGTAAAAGCAGGTACAGGCTTTGATTTGAAATATGGTATTTATATGCCTATTAATGATGAAGGTATTGATGATACGATGATTAAGTCCCTATATAAGGACACATGGGTAAGAGAAACAGTTTCAGAAAGACTAAGATTATTTTATGTAGCTCTTACTAGAGCTCGGGAAAAAATGATTTTTATTCGAGATATTACTAATTCTGATGACTCTAAGGATACTCAAAGTCAATCATCATTTGGCCAATATTTTGATTATATTGAGGCTAAGGCTCCAAATATTATAAAAAATAGGATTGATTTAACAGAAGATTATTTTTCTGGCTTAGATGTTAAGGCAATTGAAGGTCATTTTTATTCTTTAGGCCTTAAAAACAATGATGAAATAAAATATGAGCCACTTAATTTGGATATTAAAGAAATAAAAAATGATCATATTTCTAAGCGTATGAATAAGTTGTCAAATAAGCATTTAGATACAATGCTTGAAAATGGTCTTAATTATCACTATATCTTAGAAATGCTTGATTTTAAAAGGCCATTTGAATCTTTAAATGAAATGAATATTGATTTAAATAGTAAAAAAATTATTGAAAATGTCTTGAAAATGGATTTAATGAAAAATATTTCGCATGCTAAAACTTTACATGAATATGAGTTTTCTAGTATAATAGAAAATAAGGCATATCATGGAATTATTGACTTGCTTGTAATTTATGATGATTACATCGATATTATTGATTATAAGCTTAAAAATTTTGATGATGAAGCATATGATAGACAATTAGGACTATATAAGGCTTATGTTAAAAGTAAAACTAATAAACCAGTTAAATGTCATTTGCTATCTATCATAGATGCCAAATCACGTGAAGTTGAGGTATGAAAATGAATTATTATCGTATTGGTAAAATATTAAATACTCATGGTCTTAAGGGTGACCTTAAGATTATGGTTGTATCGGATTTTGAAAGATTTAATGTTAAGGATAAGGTTTATTTATACTATAAGGATGAATACATTCCTTTAGTTGTAAAAAAAAGAACGGATTATCCACCTCATATTCTTGTTCGCTTTGAAGGATTTGAGGATATTAATCTTGTTGAAAAGTATAAAGGATATGAACTATTTATTAGTGAAGATGAACAACAACCACTTGATGATGGTGAATATTATTTTCACGAATTAATTGGCCTTGATGCTTATAATGATAGAGCTGATTATAAAGGTAAGGTTATAGATGTAAGAGAAGTACCTCAAGGCTATTTACTTGTAATTAAAATGGAAAATGGAAAAAAAGCTTTAGTTCCTTTTCGCGATGAATTTATTGGTAAGGTTACTAAAGAAAGAGTCATTATTAAAGAGATAGAGGGGCTTTTCTAATGAAAATAACGATTGTAACTTTATTTCCTCATATGTTTGATGGCTTTTTAAGTGAATCAATCATTAAAAGAACAATTGATAAGGGCTTAATTGAATTTAAAATTGTTGATTTAAGAGAATACTCACTTGATAAGCATCATCATGTTGATGATACTCCTTATGGTGGAGGAGCTGGTATGGTTTTGAAATGTGATATTATGGACCGTTGCCTAGAGGCGAATAAAACATTAAATTCGCACATTTGTCTTATGACCCCTCAAGGACATCAATATAAACAAGAGGACGCTAGAAGACTTAGTATGCTTGATGATATAATTCTTGTTTGTGGTCATTATGAGGGCTTTGATGAAAGAATAAGAGATTATGTTGATGAAGAGATTTCGATTGGAGATTTTGTCTTAACCGGCGGGGAGCTTCCTTCAATGATAATTTCTGATAGTATTACAAGACTTCTTGATGGAGCTATTTTAAAGGATTCCTATGAAGGAGATTCATATTCTAATGGACTTTTAGAATATCCTCAATATACGAGACCTCAAAGCTATAAGGGAAAAGAAGTACCATTTGTTTTACAAAATGGAAATCATAAGGAAATTAATAGATGGCGTCAAAAAGAATCTTTAAGAAGGACTTATTTAAGAAGACCTGATTTACTTGAAAAATACTCAAAAACAAAGGAAGATTATAAACTTCTTGATGAAATTAAAGCTGAAGAGCAAAAATAAACTAAATTGTAAAAAAACAATTGACACCACATTGCCTTTATGGTAAAATACAAAAGGCTAGAAAGCTAGTCAAGGCACATTATTCCGCTGAAGAGACAACGCTTCATGAATTTTGGGTGATAAGGAGCGTGAAAATTATGGCAAAGGGTCAAGCATTAATCAATGAAATTACTGCACAATACCTAAAGCAAGATGTACCAGCATTCCGTCCAGGTGACAATGTTAAGGTATATGTTAAAATTGTAGAAGGAGATACTCATCGTATCCAAGTTTTCGAAGGTTTAGTAATTAAGCGTCAAGGTGGAGGTATTTCTGAAACTTTCACTGTTCGTAAGATTTCTTACGGTATTGGTGTTGAACGTACATTCCCTGTACATGCACCAATCATTGACAAGATTGAGGTTACTCGTCTTGGTAAGGTTCGTAGAGCTAAGTTACATTATATTCGTACACTTTCTGCAAAAGCATCTCGTATCAAAGAACGTCGATAATGAGATTATGGATCAGGTTTATTCCTGGTCCTTTTTTGTTTACTTGCAAAGTGACTCTTTTTAGAGTATAATGATTTCGAATTTAAATGGAAAAGAGATGATTTTGTGAAGCTAAAGAGAAAAATAAAACCTCAATTTCTAATAATTATATCCTTTTTATGTGTTATATTAGCAGGAACACTTTGTTTATTGCTTCCAATTTCAACCACAAATAGAAAAGGCCTTTCCTTCTTAGATGCCCTTTTTCTTGCAACATCATCAACTTGTGTTACAGGTCTTTCAACTATAGCAGTTGGACCGACATTATCTACATTTGGTCATCTTATTGTTTTGATATTAATTGAAATAGGCGGTCTTTCCTTTTTAACCTTAGTATCATTTATTTATTCTCTTGTTGGAGCTAAGATTGGTGTTTCTAGTAGGTTATTAATGAAAGAAACCTTAAATCAAGATACTAGTAGAGGAATTGTCCAACTTGTAAAAAAGGTTGTACCCTTGGCATTAATTATTCAAGCAATTGGTGCCTTATTATTATTTTTTATTTTTAGATTTAAGTATGATTATAGTTTTCTTACATCTTTAAAATATGGATTGTTCCATTCGGTATCAGCATTTAATAATGCAGGTATTGATATGTTTGAAAATGAATTACCTTCTTTAATGCCATATACGAATGATGTTATGCTTAATATTATTATCATGGTTCTAATTACTTTAGGTGGGCTTGGCTTTATTGTTATTATCGATGTCTTATCAAAAAGAAGATGGTATAAGCTTCAGCTTCATACTAAAGTTGTTTTAATTGTTACATTTATTTTATTAATAACAGGAGCCTTAGGCTATAAGCTTTTCTTTCATTTATCAGGTGATGATATAACCTGGCTTCAAGCATTTTTCCAAAGTGTTACAACAAGAACAGCGGGCTTTGCATCAATTGATCAATCTAGGGTTGAGGCATGTAAGCCTGCATATCTTTTAAGTGTTATTCAAATGTTTATTGGAGCTTCTCCTTGTTCAACTGGTGGCGGCTTAAAAACAACTTCGTTTACAATTTTAATCGTATCAATTTTATGTTTTGCAAAAGGTCAAACACCTAATATTTTTAAACGTAAAATAAATCAACAAACAATTAATAAGGTATTTATTTTGTTTGTAGTAGAAATAGCTTATCTTGCAATAGCTATTTTACTTGCCTGTGCTTTTGAGGCTAAATCATCATTTTCGTTAGAATCAATTGCCTACGAAGTAATTTCTGCCTTTGACACGGTAGGATTAAGTACAGGAATCACTTCAACTCTTAATGCAGCTACAAAGATTTTAATTATAGTTACAATGTTTATTGGCCGTTTGGGACCGCTTACTTTTATTTCCATTTGGACATCAAGAACAAATTTAATTATAAGTCGTGATGTTAAATATGTTGAAGGTAAAATTATTATAGGGTAGATGGAGGATAATTATGGGAAAGAATTATATGGTTATCGGGCTTGGTCGTTTAGGAACTTCAATTGTTAAGGAGTTATCTTTACATACTAAGGATATTATCGGTGTTGATGTGGATGAGGCATGTGTTAATCAGGTATCTGAATACATTGAACAGTGCTTTGTTTGTGATTCAACTAAAAAAAGAATTCTTGAGGAAATTGGTGCTAAAAATATCGATCATGCCGTTGTGGCAATTGGTAATAATTTGCAAGCTACAATTTTAACAACAATTAATTTGAAAGAACTTGGAGTTAAATATATAACGGTTCGTGTCGATGATTCTGAATATTCAAATGTTTTGGAAAGATTAGGCGCTGATGAGGTTTTAATTCCTGAAGATGATGCAGGGCGTCAATATGCTAAACAAATTCTATCAGATACAATGCTTGATTATTATTCGATTGATCAAGAACATGCTATTGTGCAAATTGCTATTCCTCATGATTTTGAAGAGCATAGTCTATTAGAGCTTGATTATCGTAACAAATATGATATTAATATTGTTGGCATTATAAGAAGTGGGAAATTCTTCTTGCCAAAGGGGTCTGACACAATTAAACCTTTAGATGCTATTTTAGTTGTTGGAAGAAATTTAAAGATTACTAAATTTGATAAAGCAATCAATGGATAATTAAAAATATGTAAAAAAGCTTGAGTTAAAAATTTAAGCTTTTAATCTTTTGTGCGGCTTTTTCCTTAACAAATATAAAAAAATAAATATAATCAAAACAGGTGATATGAATGAAAATTATTAATTTAAATTCACGTTCAGTAACGATTGAGCTTGAAAGTAATACTCCATATTATAATGAAGAGGAGTATGAGATTTTTTTAAATGACAATTTAATAAGAAAAGAAAAAAGAAATGTTTTTACTATTTATGATTTAGAACCAGACTCAGATTATAAAATAGAGGGCCAAGGTATTATTAACTTTCATACCCCTAAAGAAAAATGGACAGTTTATCTTAAGGACTTTAATCCCTATAAAGATGGTATAAATAATGATACAGCTTTTCTTCAGGCTGCGATTATGGCAACACCTGTTGGAGGTACTTTAATAATTGAAGAAGGAACTTATTTAGTTACGTCATTATACTTAAAATCTAATGTAAATATATATTTAAAAAAGAATGCTAGAATTTTAGCTTCAACTAATCGTCGTGATTATCCGATTCATCCTTCTTATGCGAATGTTGGCTTATGGGAGGGAGCGGAGGTTAATAATTTTTCCTCAACACTAAATTTTGTTGACAATGAAAATGTTACCATTTATGGCGAAGGTGAAATTGATGGACAAGCTGAAAATGGTGATTGGTATATAAATCATAGAGTAATGAATATCGCTTGGAGAGGACATTCAATTTTTATGGTAAGATCAAATAATATTAATATTATTGGTCTTTATGTTCATAATACCCAAGCATGGGCTATTCATCCTTATATGTCTTCAAATCTTAATTTTTATAATTTATATATAAAAAATAATCCTAAAATGCCAACAACTGATGGTATTGATCCTGATTGTTCAAATAATATTGAAATAAAAGGCTGTAAGTTTTCTGTAGGTGATGATTGTATCGCGATAAAATCTGGAACATATGATTTAGCTTTGAAATATAAAAAAGCCTCTAGTGATATTTTAATTGAAAATAATTTAATGGCTGATGGTCACGGCGGAGTTGTATTTGGAAGCGAATCTTCAGGTGGTATAAAAAATATTATTGTAAGAAGATGTCTTTTTGAAAATACGGATAGAGGCTTAAGAATAAAGACAAGAAGAGGAAGAGGAAATGTTGGTCAAATTGATAATATCACCTTCGATGATATTGTTATGAACAATGTTTTAACACCTTTTGTAATTAATAGCTATTATAATATGGGGCCTAAGGGTGGACATGAGGAGTATGTTTGGACAACTAAAGCTTTACCTGTTGATGAATATACACCGGTTCTAGGAGCTTTTCATTTTTCAAATATGGTATGTAATGATGTTAGTATTGCAGCCGGTGTATTTTTAGGACTAGCAGAAATGCCAATCAAATTAGTATCATTTGAAAATGTATCTTTTAGTTATAATAAAGAAGCAGAAGAAGGAATACCTTGTATGATGGAGCATCCTTATAAAATGAAAAGAACTGGTATTTTTTGCCTAAATGTAGAAAAACTTGAAACTAAGAATGTAACATTTGATGGTGTTCTTGGTGATGAAATTATAAAGGAATGGACTAGATAATATGATTCTTTCTGCGTTTGATAATTTAGCGTTTACATGTAATGCTGTACTTCCTATCATTTTAATTATTATGCTAGGATATTTTTTAAAGCGAATTAAGCTTTTGCCCGATGGTTTTTGGAAAATGGCAAATAAGCTATGCTTTAAAATTTGTCTTCCAGCAATGTTGTTCATTAATATTTATAATGTATCGGATATAGCAGGTATTGCCAAGCAATGGCGAATTGTTTTATTTTGTGTAATTGCGATTTTACTTGTATTTGGACTTGGTCTATTGTATGTTATTTTCTTTGTAAAAGATGATAAGCAAAAAGGTGTTATCCTTCAATGTATATATAGATCAAACTTTGCCATAATTGGTGTTTCTCTTGCCGAATCTCTTTCTGCAGGAAGAAGTGAGCCAGTTGCGCTTGCGGCGGTAATTTCTGCAATTTCGATCCCCTTATATAATGTTTTAGCGATAATTTCTTTATCTATATTTGTACATGATGGTAATTCTAAGGCTAGTGTTAAGGATATTTTAATTAAAATTATAAAAAATCCTTTAATTATTGGTGTTTGTCTTGGTATTTTATTTTTAGGATTTAGAGCTTTACTTTCAATTGGAAGAGATACCCCACTATTTACTATTAAGGATAATGTTCCCTTTTTATATACAACAATTAACAACTTAAAACTTATTGCGTCTCCTCTTGCCTTACTTGCTTTGGGCGGTGATTTTACCTTTAGTGCTATTTCTAGACTTAAAAAACAAATTATTGCTGGTACCCTTGCTCGTGTACTAATTGTACCGGTTGCATGTCTTGTCGTTGCATATTTATTAAATAAGAATGGTAATTTCTTTGGAATGAATAATAGTATGTGCTTCCCTGCATTAATTGCTTTATTTGGTACTCCCGTTGCAGTATCATCAGCTCCAATGGCAGCGGAAATGAATAATGATGATGAACTTGCAGGACAACTTGTTGTGTGGACATCTATCACATCAGCTTTGACTTTGTTTTTTATTATTTTTATTTGTTCATTACTGGGAATATTTGCAATTTAATACTTTTAGAAGAGTGAATTACATAGTATGTAGTTCCTCTTTTTTTATGTTACTATTTAAATTTTATGTTACTATTAAAAAAAATATGCTATAATGGTTTTAAAGATGACAGATAGTCGGGAGTTATAAATTAAAAAAAGAAAAAGGATAAATTGTAAATACTATTTAAATGATTAATTAAAACATTGAATTTTAAATTTAAAGAAATTTTGTGTTAGGAGCATAGAACTTGTTTTTTAATAATATTTATAAATTTTAATTTAATAAATAAGAGGGAGGATAAAATGACATGAAACAATTTAATTAGCAAAAAAAGTAAAGAAATTTAAAGGAGAAGTAAGGATGATGAAAAAAATTATTTGTTTGATGTTTATTTTTTTTGCTACTTTTATAATTGTTAGTAAAAGTAGTGCAGGAAATGTAGTAGATGATGAAATTGGGTCATATACTGATAGTGATTATATGTATGGAAAATATAGTAGTTATACAATTTATGACTATTTAGAATCATATTTATCTGCTAAAGAATATATGCATCATACGGCTAATGATAATGATCAATATCTTAAATTGAATAGTTTTATTGACAATAGTTCAACCATTTCGAAAAATAAACTATGGTGTTCTAATCTACAATATTATGGCCGTTCTGTCTATGATGACTATGTATATGAAGTAATTGCTGATGATCCTATTGTAAATATTATTCCGAAAAAATATTTTATGTTTGAAAATACTACAGCATATTTAGGGAATGAGTATGGGTTTTATATTCAAACTAGTAAAACTGATTATGTTAATAACGGAAAGTTTTATCAAGGAGAGCATTATGGTGAAAGCCATAGCATGTATGTGTCTAAGATTTTTTTGTATGATATTGATAATGGAATAGAATCTAGAACGAATCTACATCTAAAATTTATTCCACTAGTATCATTTGAATTTGTATGTATAGAATCAAATTCGTATTATAGTGATAGCACCGCATATGAATTTTTTAGCCATAAAAATAATATTGTAATGCCAAGTTGCTTCAGAATGCCATTTAATATGGTTGGCAATTTGAATTATTCTTTTAAAAATGTTGTGTTTTCATCAGAACTAAAAGGAAATACTAAAAAAATGGATAATGACATGTATCAAGATGATAAAAATACTCCTATTATGGCTAAAATTGAATGCTTTAGACAGGGTGTTATGACCACTGAAATTAATAATAAAAAAGATGAAAGTGTTAAAATTGGTGATTATCTCGATATTTTTAAGATGTGCTACACCTACTATAGTTGTTTAATGAATAGCAATTATTATTTAATTGAAATGGTAAAGAATAGTGGAAAACTATTGTTCACTGAATATAAGGCTAATAAATTTAAATATGATAATGACAAGCCATGTGAGACTGAAATGGTTACTACATTTTCGATTGAACTAGTTAATAGTTATAAATATCAATTAGAGGATTATAAGGCACCAATTCGAACTAATATTTCAAGTGATTTTTATTCTGAAAATAAATATTTGTCATGTAACGGAAAAAAAATTGATGATAAATCATACGGATACCTTGATTATAATATTACGATTGGAAATATAGATAATGATGATTGCACAAATTTTAAATGCTCTGTTTTATATGATTTATTTGATGAACAAGGAAATAAACTAAATTTTTTTCCTTTAAATTGCTCGCTTGAAAAAAATCTGTATACTAAAGAATTAACTGATACTTTTATGAATGTTAATGTGGCCACTTCTAACACTAATGAGTTTATTTTTACTTTTGCGGTTAAAGTCTCAGGAACATATAACATTTCGTTATCAAACAATTTAGCTGTTAAAGCATTATTTACAGAAAATGAAAACTATCACTATATTAAGTATAAAGGAAAAGAGGAAAAACCTAAACAAGTAGTAAAAAGTAAAATTAAATATGTTGGTTATAAAAGAAATAGCAAAGCTGCTATTTACTGTTTTGGAAATACAATTTATAAAATAAAACTAGCAGGTGATTCTAAAATTGGTAATATTAAAATATCTTTAGATAAAGAGTATCCATATGAAATGAGTACAAAACTAACTGGAAGACAAGAATATACAATTAATCCTAGCGAAAATGGATTATATAAGTTTTCTACGGATGGAAATTTAGATACCATTATTTCTATATTTGAAAAACAATCAAATGGGTATTTAATGATAGGTTATGCAGATGATTATGAGTATGACGATGAAAACGTAGATTATAATGCAAGTATAGATATTCAGCTTGAAAAGGAGAAGGAGTATAAGATAGTGATTGAAATCAATGATGAAAATGATATGACGGATTATAATTATATTTCTAGTTTTTATATGGCTTCAAATTCTATTTTAGATAATGTTAAATTTAATGCAAACCAAGATGATTGTCAAAACTTTTATTATAATTCAAAATCAAATTCATCAATATATGTATATACAACAGGAAATGTTGATACAAAGCTAGAGGTATATTTAGGTGAGGTATTAATAGATGAGAATGATGATACTGAAATATCTGAAGATGATATAGATTATAACGCTCATTTATATGTGGATGCCGAAAAATATACTACATATAAAATAGTTTTAAAGACATATAGCGAGGGGGTAGTAACATTATGCGTCAATCAATAAAAAAAGTATTTATAATTATCTGTTTTAGTATATTACTATTAGGACTAACATCTTGTACGGAATATCATACTAAAAATTATATTTTAAATGATGAGGAAAAATTATACTTCAAGTCAGAGAGTAAGTATGAATTTGATAAAAATGCATATCCAAATGAAGGGGAGATTGGATTAAGACTTGATTATTCAAAGAGTGGATTAGATTATATAAATTATTCAGGAGATTCTTATAAATATAGTTACAGCATTTCAAAATGCGCTATAATTTCTTTCAGTATAAAGTATATGGGACTTGGAACTTATAATGAAGAAGGTGGATATTATCGCGGATACGCCATTTATGATATTGAGCAAGATATTGTTTATTTATATTTTAGCAGTTTACCATTTGAATTACATACAGATAGCGGTGATGTAAGTGGTGAAATTCATTGGAAAATGACATTTAATGATAATGATGAATATACAATTGATTATAATGGCAAAAATTTAGTTGAAATTTACGAAAATAATTGGTCAGATAATATTTATTTTGGTGATCATCCGGCACAAAAAGCACAAAGAAGCTTTATAAAGGCCATGTTGGATTGTAGAAATATTACTATGAATTATGAAGTCAAAGAAGAAAAATATCCTGTTGAGGTTTCCCTATATAATTGGTATAATCCCTGGGGAAAAATTATAATTGGTGGAATTATTGTAACTTCGCTTTTAAGCACTTTAGGATTTATTTATTTTCTAATGAAAAATTTATATGATTAAAATAAGACTTTAGTATTATCAAAAATAAGATGATTTATAAATAAATTGTCTTATTTTTTTATGGAAAAAACTAAGTATATGTTATATAATTAACCTATATGAGGAGGATTATGGTTGCCTATGAATTATGATACATATTATAAAGTTCTAACAATTATATACTGTGCTTATCTTTTAATCGCTTCTTTAGTTATGCTAATGATGTATAAAAATGATAAAAAAAGAGCGATTAATGGTAGTGCTAGAATTAAAGAGAAAAATTTACTCTTAGGTTCTATTCTTGGTGGTGCAATTGGTTCCTTTATTGGCCGTCTTTTGTTTCATCATAAAACTGACAAGAAATATTTCTCCCTTGTTATTTATTTAAATTTAGTACTAGAAGCCTTAGTTTTAGTATTATTAGTCACTAAGTTAGTATAGGAGGTATATTATGCCAAAAACAAGCTTACAAAAGTCACATTCTAAATGGTCAAATTTTAAATTAACATCATTATCTGTTTTAGCATCATTTTTTTCTTGCGCTATATGGATTGTTTTAATTTTTAAAGAAAATATAAAGAACGAATATCTTTTTTATATTCCACTCATACTATGTGTAGTATTACTTATTTTAACAATGACAATGTTTTCTAAATTTAAGAGGTAAATATGAGCTATAAAATATTACGTGAATTAGTTGAGGCCTATTCTCCATCTGGCTGTGAGGATAGTGTCCAAAAAGTATTATATAAAAATTATAAGACTAGTGATAACCATTTTGTAGTTGATAATAGAGGCGCAATGACGGCTATCTATAATGAAAATAATGATTATAAGGTAATGCTTATTGCTCACGCTGATGAAATAAGCTTAGTTGTAAATGGTTATAACGAGGATGGTACCTTAAAGGTTGATTCTAATGGCGGTATTAGAACGAAACTTTATGTTGGACAAAGAGTAGTTATAATATCAAATGATAAAAAATATTATGGAGTAATGGGCTATAATAGCGATATGCTAAAAAAAGAGAAGCTTGAGGTAAGTGATTTATTTGTTGATTTAGGCTTTAAGGACGCTTTAGAGGCTAAGTCAAATATCGAGCTTGGAAGCTTTGTTATTCATAATGAGAATTATTTAGAACTTCAAAATGATATGGTTTGTGCAAGAGCCTTTGATGATAGACTTGGCGATTATATTATTCATGAAGCTGCCAAAAAAGCCTACAAAGATACAAATGCTCAAATATTAGTTACAACCTCAACTGGTGAAGAAACAACCGGTCGTGGTGCCTATAGTAGCGCAATGATGATGAAGCCTGATTTATGTATTGTTGTAGATGTGACATTTTCAGGAGACTACCCTAATGCAAATATTGAAAATGATGTAGCCCTTGGTAAGGGTGGCGTTATTTGTAGAGGCTCTGTTATTAATAGAAAGTTAAATGAAATGCTAGTTGAAACAGCAAAAGAGCTTAATGAACCTCTTCAATATGAGGTATGGCAAGGAAGAACAGGTACTGATGGTGATACCATTTTAAAAACAAATATTGATACGCCAATTGTTTTATTTTCTATTCCCTTAAGATATATGCATTCTCCCGTTGAGGTCGCATCTAAATATGATATAGACTCTATGATAAAAGTTTTAAGTGCTTTTTTAAAGAAAATTAATAAAAATATAAGCTTAGCTCCTTATAAATTAGAGGAATAAACTATATGAAGTATAGTAAATTTAAATTATCACTTGCATGTCTACCATTCATTTTAAGCTTAATAGGAATGACACTAAGTATTTTCTTTTGTGCATATTTAGATAATTATTTAAGTGTAGCCTTTATTCCACTTGCGATTATCTTTTTTGTGCTACTTTGTATGGGAATAAGGCCTATTATAAGAATGGTAAATCGAATTAAGATTATTAAATACGTTAGCTATAAAATAAAGCCTATTGAAGAATTTGCAGCATATTTAAAAAGCAGTGAAGATTATGAATCTTGTTTTATGGAAAATGAATCCTACTCTAAACCATTTAATAAAGCCATAACAGCTTTAACTGAATTAGGTTTAAATGGCGATGAATTAGCAGATGAACTTTATAATGAGCCCTTTTTAGTAGAGGATCTTGTTAAATCTTTAAAAGGCTTACTTAATGATACAGCTAAGCCCTTTGGGACTATTCCCTATCAATTTTATAAATTAGTGAGGTAAAAAATATGATGTTTGATATAAAAGATAAGGTTGCGATTGTAACTGGAGCTAATACAGGACTAGGACAAGCAATATGTGTTGCATATGCCAAAGCCGGAGCTAAGGTTTTAGGTGTTGCAAGAAGAAGCTGTGCTGAAACTAAGGCGAAAATAGATGCTTTTGGTGGTATATTTAATGAATGCACTGCCGATTTATCTTCAACTACACCAATTGATAATATAATTAAAACTGCCATTGATTTATATGGTACAGTAGATATTTTGGTTAATAATGCTGGTATTATTAAAAGAGCTGATGCAGTTGATGTAACAGAAGAGGACTGGGATAGTGTAATAAATGTTAATCAAAAAGTAGTCTTTTTCTTATCCCAAGCATTTGCGAAGGTTGTTTTTGCCCAAAATAAAAAAGGTAAAATTATTAACATTGCATCAATGCTTTCATATCAGGGTGGTATAAGAGTTCCTGCTTATTGCGCTTCTAAGAGTGCCGTAATTGGTTTTACTAGATCATTATGTAATGAATGGGCTAGTAAGGGAATTAATGTTAATGGTATAGCTCCAGGTTATATGGAGACTAATAATACTGAACAAATCAGAAGTGATTCAAAACGTAATGATGCCATATTAGAGCGTATTCCTCAAGGTCGTTGGGGTCGTCCTGAAGATATTGCTGGTGCCGCAATTTTCCTAGCATCTAAAGCATCTGATTATATAAATGGATTTACAATTGCTGTTGATGGTGGTTGGCTTGCAAGATAATATTAAAATTCGAGAAGTGAATGGCTTCTCGATTATTTTTTAATAAATTATAAAAAATAAATATTTATAAATTTTACTACCTAAACATTGAAAAAAACTTGTATAAATGCTATCATTGATGTAAATGAAAAATGGAGGCTTATATGAAAAAAGACATATTTAATAATTATAAAGTTAAACTTATAATCTTTTTATGTATTATTTTTTTATGTACAATCCTTGCTGAATTTTTAAGATTTACAAAGCCTTTATTTGATAGAATATATTATGGCTATTTAACACCTATGATAATTGATGTTTTAAGAATTATCATTTATTTTCTTATCTTTTTTCTTTCTACAAATTACGCAAATAAGCATTTCTCAAAAATTGAATATACTAAAATTAAGGATATATCAACTAAAAGAATTGGTATTTTATATGGAATAACAATTCTAACTATTTTTATTGTCACTGCTATTTTAGGCTTTAGATTAAAATTAGTAGTTGATTTAGGTGAAAATATCGGTATGATTTACTTATATAATAATCTTGCTAAAATTGTGGCCGGTGTTGTAAGAATGCTTATTTCTTTTTTAATAATAAGATACACAGAAGAATTATTTAAAAATGTTTTAAGTGCAAAGATGTTAAAGTATTTTCCTGCAGGTGGAATAATTTCTATGTTAACAATTGGTTTATTTGAGTTTATTATTACGCCTAAAAAAGCCTTTATTGATGTTTTATTTATGCTTTTTCATATTCTTTATGGATATATATATAAATTATCATATAATAATAAGGCTATTTGCTTAACAATTATGATGTTTATTAGATTGCTATAGGAGGCTAAATTTTATATGAAAAATTTAATTAAAGAATTTTTTAGGCAAAATTGGATAATTCTTTTTACGGCTTTAGCAATTTTATTATTTGAACTAGTATCAGTTGCAGTTACATCTAGTGCTTTTTATATTCAAAAGCCTTGGATTTTGTTTTCACAAATAATTTTAGTTATAAGTTTTTTATACGCCTTAAGAACGCAATTGGCTCGGTATATTGTTTCAATTGTAATTTTAAGCATTTATGCTGTTGTTGATTTGATTTTTATTGTTGTTTATGAAATGACAGGTCAAATTTTTGATTATACTATGCTTGAGCTTAAAAATGATGCTTTTGGTATTTTAGAATCGGTACCAATTAATGTTACGTATTTTTTTGTTGTTGCGATTATAATTAGTGCTTTTATTATTTTTGGGGGAAGATATCTAAGAGTATATGAAAAAAGATTATATAAATTTAACCGTAATAGAGTTTTAAAACTTGGGACAATAATAATGGCGGGAATATTACTTTATTTTTCTGTTTCAACCCAGGTTAGCTACCGTAATTTTTATGACGAAATGCTTTATTCTAATACAGATAATAGCTATAAAAAAATGGGAATTACATCGAATTTTTTAAGTCAAATGTATGAATCTAAAACTAAACAAAATGATAAAGAAATGAATGAACTTGAGCTTACTAGCTTTTTATATGATGATAATCAAATTAAAATGAGTAATTTTAAAGAAAACTATGCTAAAAAATATAATGTTATTACTATTCTTTGTGAGTCATTTGAATGGATGAGCTTTGTTGCATCAGAAGAGGCTTTTCCAAATGGCTTAAAGTTTAAGGATCCATCTATGATGGGGAAAACACAAGAAGAATTGTCACGTGAGTTATTTCCCAATTTATATCGTTTGATGGAAGAATCAACGGTATTTAGCAATTTCCATTCAAAGGAAAAAACGGATATTTCGGAAAATTACTCTTATCTTGGTGTTTATCCGACTTCTGCAATAACAAACTATGATTTTTATAAAAATACTATGTCAATGTCGATGGCTAATACTTTAAAAGCCTTAGACAAGGATATAACCTGTAATATTTTTCATAATGGTACAAATAGTTTTTATAATCGAGTGGTATATGAAAAAACGGTAGGTTTTGATAATTATTATGCTTATAATGAGCTTTTAAAAAAGAAAAATTTTACTGATTGGATGAGTGAAGGCGAAAGAAATCTTGATAGTGAATTAATTAGTTCATTTAGTGACGAAATAATGCCTACTGATAAAAGATTTTATTCATATATTATTACAATTACGGGTCATGGCCAGTATTCGTATCGTAAGAGTCTAGAACCATATTATGAAAAGCTTAGTGAGTATGGACTTAAGATTGATAGTACTAAGGATTTTAGTGATTTAAATAATTCCTTTATAACATATGTGGCAACTACTCTTGAGGTTGACAAAATGATAGGTACTTTATATGAAGAGCTTGAAAACAGAAACTTGCTTGATAATACCGTTATAACTTTATTTGGAGATCACAATTGTTATTATCAGGGATTATCAAACTATGTAAAAAATATTCCTGAAAATTTTCGTGATCAAAGCTACAATTATCCTTTCTTATATAACGTTCCCTGTATAATGCGTGTTCCTCATCTTAAAGGTCAGGTAATTGATAAATATAGCTGTACTTCAGATATTGTGCCTTCTATATATGATGTACTTGGTATTAATACCTATGGCAATATGTTGTATGGTAATAGTATTTTTTCTTTAGAAGAAAGTATTTTATATTCACGAGCATATAACTTTTTTATGACAGAAAATGCTATTTATACAAGTTTGAATCTTTTTAAATACCAACGAGATATTGATATTTATGATTTAACTTCCAAAACAACACGTCTTGTTAATAAAATTAAGCATATTGATCAAGTATTTTATAATGATTATTTTGCTAAAAATGTTGATGTATCTTTAAAAAATTACGCTAAAACGTATGGAGAATATTATCAATATAAAATGAATAGCTTAAATTTAATGAGGTAATTATGAAACGTGATGAAGTATTTAAATTTTTAGAAATTAATTTGGGACTTGTTATATGTGCTATCGGTATTTCTTGTTTCTTTTGGCCAACAGGCTTTATAACTGGTGGAGCTTCGGGACTTTCGATTTTGCTTGAGCAACTAATACCAAAAATTTCTAATGTTGTTTTTTTATATATAATAAATATAAGCTTACTTGTAATATCTTTACCTATATTGGGCAAAAATTATTTTTTGAAAACCCTATATGCAACGTTAATGCTACCAACATTTGTAGCACTTGCTGAATTTATTATAAAAACCACTGGCTTATTTGATACCCTTGCTGGACTTGAATCTTGGCTTATTGTTTGCTTTGGAGCGGTAATTATGGGTGTTGGTCAAGGAATGTCACTTAGAGCCAATGGATCTACTGGTGGTCTTGATGTAATTGGATCAATTGCATTTAAATGTTTCCATCTTCCTTATTCAATTTCAAATTCCGTAATAAATGGTTTAATAATTCTTGCCGGAATGATTGTAACGGGTCTTGAAAAAGGATTAATGGCGGTTGTATTTATGGTTTTAGTTGGTTTTATCTTAGATACCGTTGTTTTTGGAGGTGTTGGAAAAAGAGCTGTCTTTATTAAAAGTGATAAAACAGAAGAGGTAAGAAATATGATTACTGGTCTTTTACATCGAGGCTGTACAATAATAAATTGTGAAGGTGGGTACCATCATATTGAAGGTCAAATGCTTATTTGTGTATGCTTGGCGAAAGAATATGTTATGCTTAGAGGTTTATTAGACCTGATTGATCCTAATGCATTTACTTTTATGACTAAAGCCTCGGAGGTAAGAGGATTTGGATTTTCTAAAGATGTTTTAAAGCGTAAAGAAGAAATTCAAGCTTTGAAGGAGGAAGAAAATGATTCTAAGTAATACACTTGAGATTTGGTTTGTTATTATCTTTCTTATTTTAATAACTTTATTTATGCTTTTCTTCTATATGGCAAGAAAGAAAAGAAAAATGCTTGTTCAAAGTGGAAATTATATCACAAATTACTATAATAAGAATCCTGATGAAAGAAAGTCAGAATATGTTCCATCAAAAAATAAACCCCTAAATCAAAAAAAATCAAATATTTTTTTAGCTTCAAGCTATGTTTTAATTCTTGAAGGAACACGAACTAAGAGGATTAATTATAATGATATTTATTGGGTTTATGGTTTAGTTGCTAAAAGCACTAAAAGAAATAAGCCTAATTATGATGCAGATGGTTTAGTTATTTATACGATTAAAGGAAAGAAAATAATTTTTTTACGTAATCAAGAGCCTTATGTTAAATTTTTTCATTCATTGGGAATTCCTTCAGGATATGGAATGAATGTCAAAGAAGAAGCTTTAAGGCGTAAAAAGGAGTTGAAGTCTCGTGAAAAAAAGTGACATTATAAAATATAATTTAAAATTTAACCATATTGATTCAAAAAATCCCGTTACTATTGGTAATGGTGATTTTGCTATTACGCTTGATCAAACGGGAACCCAAAGTTTATATGAAATTTATAAGGATATACCTTTAAGTACAATGTCAAATAAAAATTGGTTTTATAAAGATAAAAAAGATATTAAGCCGTCCTATGTTGATGGAAAGGCCTATATGCTTTTTAATTTGGATAATGATCCAAATTATCAGACTAATCGTCAGTATCCTTTTAAGTATAGCTTTATGCAAATACTTTTATACGATAATGATAAATTAATTGACATAAATAATATAAAAGATGTAGAACAAGAGCTTGACCTTTATAAAGGAATTGTGACATCAAGCTTTAATTACAAGGAAAAAAATAATAAAACAACATCCTTTATTTATCAAGATCATGATGAATTTAATTTTAAGCTTCAAAGTGATAATTTAAATTTAGCTTTAAAATTTAATTATCCGTCTTATACTAAGAACGGCTACCGTCAAGATATATTACCTAATGTTTTAGTAAAAGAAGATAGGATTACACTTTTATATGATGATAAAAATAGTTTAAGCTTTAAACTAAAATCATCCTCAAAATATCAAATTGTAGAAAATACTCTTATTTTTGATGATAATAATGTATCTTTTTCTTTAGCACTTGATGAAATAAAAGAAGGAAAGTTTTTAGATGAATTTTGGAAGTGTGATAATGGTATTATTATTGATAATGAAGAATTAGTAAAAAAAATGATTTTATCAAAATATTTATTACATGTAAATTCAACGGGTATTTATCCTCCTCAAGAATCGGGTTTAACTTATAATTGTTGGAATTCAAAATTTCATTTAGAAATGCATCTTATACATAGCTTATGGAATATTTATAATAATCATGTAGATGATTTAGTAAAAAGCTTCGATTATTATTTAAGTATAATGCCATCATCTTTAAAAAGAGCATCATTAAATGGTTATAAAGGTCTTAGATTCCCTAAAATGACAGGACCAGATGGAGAAGATTCTCCCTCAAATATTGGACCACTTCTAATTTGGCAGGCACCACATATTTTATTCATGCTTCAAGAAATATATTATTTATATAATAAAGAAAATATTATTAAAAAATACGAGCCATTAATTAGTGGTACAATTGATTTTATGATTTCTTTTTTAACCTTAAAGGACCTAAAATATCAAATGCTTGATCCTTTACTTGAGGCTTGTGAGTCAATTCCTTTAGATAGGTGTCAAAATCCTAGCTTTGAACTTGAATATTGGCGGTATACCTTAGAAAGACAGCCTAAGATAGATACTGTGCTTTATGGACATCAAAGATATGACTACCTAGATATAGCATCTAAAATAATTACACCTAAAGAAGATGATGGTATTTATCTTAAAACCTATGGTGTAATTGACAAATATGATTTATATAAAGATCATCCTACGGAAGGCTTTTTAATGAGCTTTTTCAAATCAAAGATTGTTGATAAAGAAAAAATGGTAAAAACGATAGACTATATTCTAAAAAATATGGATTTATCTTCTTATTGGGGATGGGATTTTCCTTTTTTAGGATTAAGCTTATTAAATTGTGGTGAAATTGAAAAGTCAATTGAAGTAACGCAGCTGAATACAATAAATAATCAGTATTTATATAATGGTTACAATACCTCACCAAGAGATGATCTTAAGGCTTATCTTCCGGGAAATGGTGCTTTTTTAATATATTATTACTATTTATCTAATATACTAATTGCATCTTTGAAGTAAAATATACTATAATTAAAAAAAGGAGTGACACAATGGAACAAAAGAAATTATATATTCATGTAATTGTAAGTGGTCTGCTGCTTGTAATTGCTTCCCTTTTTATTGTCCTTGCAATGCGAGGCTTAAAGGGTGAAGGAGATATTGCTCAAACTAAGGATATAGTATTAATCGCAATCGGAACTGTTTTATTTATTGCTTCAATGATTAATATATTATATATAGCATTTAAGATTTTAAAGGAAAAGAAAATTATATGATTGTATTAGAGTTAATTAATGATGCTTTAGTGATTAAAATTAAAAAAACATCTAAAAAAGCTTTACTATTTGGAGCATTAGGCCTTATTATTCTTTTAATATTATTTTTTTCCTTCCAAAGTTTATTGCCCCAAATTGTAGATCAGGCCTTCTTTATAACCTTAGGCTATTTAATAATTTATGCTCTAGCATATTTTATTTGGCTACTAGTAACGTCTAAGCCTAAGTATAAAACAGTAACACTTGACTTTAATAAATTTATCCTTAAGGGAAAAGAAAATGTAACTCTTAAGCATGAAGGTCTAGCCTTGGTAAGTCTTGATTTTAGCTATTCACCCGATATTTATGTTAGCATTATTTATAATGAAAATGTAACATATTCCTTTATGATATATAAATCAGCTTATCCCAAACTTAAGGAATATTTGACCCAAAGCAGACTTAATTATGAAGAATTAAATAATTCTTAAGGGAAGTGATTTAATGCGTAAGCTTTTACTTTTAATATTTCTTATTTTTTCACTTAGTGCATGTAATTTAGGCTTTTTTAAGACAGACAAAAAAGAAGAGTATAGTTATAATTTAGAAACCGATTCACTTCATACTAATGGGCCTTTAGTAACGCATGCTATGCCATCTAAGGGAGATGTTAAATGTCTAGTTATTCCAATTAATTTTATATCTAAAAATAAATCATATAGTATTAGTGATAATATTAATAATGCATTTAATGGAACTAGCGATGATATTAAATATGAAAGTGTATTCTCATATTACCTTAAGTCAAGTAATCATCTTTTAAATTTAAGCTTTAAAGTCTTAGATTGGTATACCCCGAATTATGATTTTTCGTATTATGAGTCATATTCTAAGAAACAAGAAACGGGTGTTGATTTGCTACTTGCTGAAGCCTTAAGCTATTATAATGATAAAGTTGATTATTCTTCATATGATAGTGATAATGATGGCTATATTGATGGAGTTTGGCTTTTGTATAATAAAGAGGCTAGTAGGAATTCAGATTTTTGGTGGGCTTATACATCATTTATGGATAGTAAAAAGGAATATGATGGCAAGAAGACGTTTGCGGTTAGCTTCGCGTCTACGAGCTTTATGAATAATGATGAGAAGTACTACGTGGATTCATCAACTTATATTCATGAAACGGGTCATCTTTTAGGTCTAGATGATTATTATTCATATAATCCTAATACAATTGGGAAAGTTTACGGAGCAGATATGATGGATGGTAATTTAGGAGATCATTCATCTTTATCAAAAATTCTTTTGGGGTGGGTTAAGCCTAATATTGTTACAAAATCAGGTGATTATTCACTTAATCCTTTTTCTAAAGAGGATGGAAGTGGTAATGTTTTACTTGTAGCTAATCATGATGTATCAACAATTTATGATGAATATATTTTAATTGATTATTTCACAAATGAAGGGCTAAATAAAGATCAAGGCTTGTTTTTAGGTGATTTGAATCAAAGTGTAAATGGTATAAGAGTATATTATGCTAATGCGACAATAAATTTTGATTCTAATCATAGCCCGATTATGACTGATGATGAGTATTATCAATCAGGATTTAAGTATAGTAATTCTAATATGTTTACTAAAATGCTTCAACTATTAGGGGCTAAAATAAATGATAATTTATATTCGATTACAAGTAATCGCTTAGCTAATGCCGATTTTTTATATACTGAAAAATCACTTCAGTTTGGCATAGATGCATGGACAGAATTTAGATATGTAGATAATTCAAAGGTTAATTTTAAGATGAAGGTAAATAGTATTGGTGATGTAGCTAATATTACAATAACGATGGAGGATTAAAATGATTTTAACATATGATGAGGGCTTGAAAAGAGCGAGTAACCCTGAGTGGTTTAAATCATTCTTTAAGCGAGATGAGATTGCAACGGATGAAGAGGTAAAAAAAATTAATGAACTTGCTTTAGAGGTTGGTCTATCATATTTAAAGGAATATTTAGAGGAGGATAGAGATGTTATTTTACAGCGTGAATATGTAGCCGATTTAATTTCCTATCTTGAAGAAGTAAAGGGTGGTACAAATGGAAGAAATTTTGAAGGAGATTCTAAAACAAAAAAATAAAAAGGATTTAGATACATTTGCAGAAAATGCTTTAAGAGAAAATAAATATTTGCCACTTGCAGGTGCTTTTGAGGCCATGAGTTTATATAATATGTATAGCTATGCAACGGAATATAAAGCGGATGAGTATTTATATCCTTATAAGCTTCAAAAAAGAATTGAAATTGCTAATGCTTATGATAGTAAACCATTATTTACTCTTTCAAATGGAATTTATAGTTTTAAAGGTTCTTTGAAGCTTGAAGAACTATCAGATATTTTAGACGTTTTAATTAAATACGCTGATATAACTTTAATTACCAAAATAATGAAGCTTACACTTCCTATTCTTAAGCATTTACCATTAAATCAAAGCTTTTATGTGGCTCTAGCGGTAATGAAGTTTAAACAAATTGAGCTTCCTGTAATGATTGGACAATATTATACAAATGATTATTTAGCTAAATGTAGTGAAATGCCTTTTTTTAGTGAGGCAAGATTGAAACTAAAAAAAATAATTGCTTTAACTCAGCTTCCTAAAAAAGCTAAATCAATGTATTTTACTTTGCCATCACTTTATGATTCGATTAGTGAATCAGGAATGTTTGATTATGGTATCATTTCTCTTCAATGCTTTAAAATAATTGAAATAACCTCAAAAGATATTTTAACTCATATATTTAACGACCTTACAAGCGAAGAAATTTATGATATATTGCCTGATGATTTAAAAGAAATTTATAAAAGAGAAAAATTCAATTTAGATTATCTAGAAATTGGTAAAATTTATGTTCTTCTTAAAAATAGTAAGTATAATGATGGTGAAATGTCTTCAAGAATAAAGAATTATTTTAAGGATAATCTTGATGAGTATATTTCTTATATAGTTCCTGAAAATATTAATAATTTTAGAAATAAACCAGCTCATGGTGAATATATTGTTGAAGAAGAGGCTACTAAAGCATTAGAAATTCTTGATAGTTTTATTAATAAAGCTTTATACCAATTAAATAGAAGTCAAAATTAAGGTTGTATTTAGATTAATCTTGGTATATAATGTAAGCAATTTAGAGGTTTATGTATGATTGATTATGTAAGTGAAATAAAAAGATTAAAAAAAGAAAAAAATGCAGTTATTTTATGCCATTATTATCAAAATGATGAGATTCAGGATATCGCTGATTATCTTGGTGATTCATTGTATTTAAGCCAAGTGGCAATGAAAACCGATGCGGATATTATTGTTTTTTGCGGAGTTCATTTTATGGCAGAAACAGCTAAAATATTAAATCCAAATAAGCATGTATTGCTTCCTGTTATGAAGGCAGGCTGTAAAATGGCTAATATGATTAATCCTGATGCTTTAAAAAAGTATAAGGATGAACATCCAAATACTAAAATAATAACGTATGTTAATTCAACTGCGGCTGTTAAGGCTTTAAGTGATTGTATTTGTACCTCAACTAATGCTTTAAAGATTATTGATTATTATTTAAAAAATGGTGATGATATTTTATATTGTCCTGATCAAAATTTGGGAAAATATGCTATGAAGCTAAGTGGCAAAACCTTTGATGTATGGCCAGGATGCTGTCCTATTCATCATTTTTTAGATGTTAAAAAAATTGTTGAACTTAAAAAGAAAAACGAAGGAGCGAAGCTTATTGCGCATCCTGAATGTCAACCGGAGCTTTTAGAGTACGCGGATTATATTGGATCTACTAAGCAATTAATTACGTATGCCAAGAATGATTCATGTAATACATTTATCGTAGCTACAGAAAAGGGTGTCCTTCATCAAATGAAGAAGGATTCACCAAATAAAAAATTTATTCTTGCACAAAATACGCTTTCTTGTGTTAATATGAAATATACAAAACTTGAGGATGTCTATAATGTTTTAAATAATGAGGAAAATGAAATATTTGTGGATGAAGAAGTTAGTAAAGAAGCTTTAAAAGCTTTAGATAAAATGATGGAGCTATCTAAATAGCTCTTACTTTAATCTATTTCTTTTGATAATCAAAAGAAAATATATTTATTGATAAAATTTGGAGGATATTATGAAAATAGCTGTTGTAACTGATTCGGGCTCAGGAATTGAAAAAAGTGATATAGATAATTTATTTGTAATTGGAATGCCCTTTAGAATTGATGGTTGTGAATATTTTGAAGGTGTAAATATTGATAAAAGAACATTCTTTGATATTATGAGAAATAAAGAAGCTAGTTTTCAGACTAGTCAACCATCATTATATAACGTTAAAGAACTTTGGGATAATATTTTAAAGGAATATGATGCAATTATTCACATTGCTCTTTCTTCAGGCTTATCAGCTTCTTATAAACAAACTTATGCGTTAGCTTTAGATGAATACCAGGGAAAGGTATTTGTTCCTGATCATCATCGAGTTTCTGTAACACAAAGAGGCGCTATTGATAGTGCTTTATCAATGATTGAGGATGGGTATAGTCCTAAAGAAATTTGTGATTTTATTGAAAATACTGGCCTTAATAGTAGTATTTATATAATGGTTGACACCTTAAAGTTTTTAAAAAAAGGTGGAAGAGTAACACCAAGTGCAGCAGCGTTAGGTGAACTTTTAAGAATTAAACCTGTTCTTCAAATTCAAGGCGGTCGTCTTGACGCATATAAAAAGGTTATTTCAACAGGAGTAGCCAAAAAGACTTTGGTAAATGCTTTAATTAATGATATTACGACAAGATTTAAAACTCAATACGAGGAAGGACGCTTAGGTTTTGGTATTGCTCATTCTGATGATATTGAAGGCGCCCATGAGGTTGAGGAAATGATTTTAAAAAAACTACCTAAGCTTAAATTTAATCATGTTGACTATTTATCAAATTTGATAAGCTGTCATACTGGCCCTGATGCTATTGGTGTTGGATGTTACGAAATTTATAAGAGAAATAATTGACTTTAAAATAGGTCAATTTTTTTCTTTATTATTTTGACGAATTATTGTATAATAAATTGACTTATTGATTGGAGCGATAGTATGATTAAATGTTTTTTATATCAAATGGATGAGAAGAATAAAAGAGTAATTACAGGACTTATTGAAAATGATGAATATTTAGAGTATGATCCAACCTATGAATATAAAATGATTTTAGAAGACACTTACATTCTGCAAGAAAACGAAAGGAAAATTTCTAATTTTGGTCGTCTATATTATGCTGTTACAGTTTCTGATGAACATTATAAATATTTAAATTTTAATGATTATATGCTTAAGGTGAAACTTGATATGACCGAAAATGCAGCATTTGCAAGTACACTTTCTAAGGAAATGCTAATGTCAATTTTAGAAAATACTAATTATTTTAACGAAAATCTTGATCTTGAATATGTTGATTCAGGTTTAACTCTTATGGAAGATAAAGGCTATAAGGATTATTTTGATGGTTGGTTTAGACATGTTGATGATGATGTATATGTTATGCTTTTAAATATGCGCTATCCTTTATATGTTGGTCGTGAAAATGGTAATTATATTTTAGTTGATGATTTTAAAAATGCCTTTAGAGTATCTAAAAAGGAATGTCGTAATTTACTTATCGCAAACGGCTATATCGATACAACAATGAAAAAAAAGCAGGTTGCTTTTTCTCATTTTAATTGTTTTGAATCAAAAGGAAGATATGGCTTTGGTGGTGAAAATAGCTTTTCCCTTGCATATAATGATGGCGTTTTAAAAGTTGATTATAATTTTAAGCCAAGTGTTGAGTGGCGCCTAATTAATGATGCTAATCGTGCGGGTGTTTTAAGAGATATATGCTATAAACTAAAAAAAGGTGATTCAGGTTCTAAACTTATTTTTAAAGTTAATGATCGTTATTGCAAAGATTTAGGTAATAATGAATATGCTCTAACTGAAAATGCAACTGAAGCTAGTCTAATTGATACACATATTATTGATATTTTAAAGCATGCCTTTAAGCTTTATATTACTGAGGCTAAATATGAAGCCTTTAATCGCTCAAATTATGCTTTATATAATAATGAAGGAGAATATATTCTATCGCATGATGTACTAGAATATCCTTCTAAAATTGTAAATGACGGTGCGGTAAATCGTTATTTTGAGGCTGTTTCAGATGATGCTAAAACAGCAGTAGGAAAAACGAAAAAGGGTTATATTGAATATTATAAAACAGGCGAAAATTCTTTCAAAATTGAATATAAGGACAATGCTTTTGATGTAAAACCTCAAAGCCCTAAGCTTTTAACTTCTCTTGAGCGTTTACTTGATTTAAAAATAAATATTCTTGAGCCTCAAAAGATAAGCCTATATTTTGATAGAGAATACATTGATGCAGCAGACAAAGGCGTAAGTGAAATTGATTCATATCATTTATTCCTTGAAGAAGCGAAAAAATCAAATATTCGACTAAACCAATATCAAGATTTAACCCAAATTAAAACAGAATCTGATAAAGGTGCTTTAGAATATTTAACTCGCTTTTATTTAAAGGCTGCTCTAGATACAAAAACAATCTTTACTATGATTTTAAAACGTGAAAATATAAAAAATGTATTATTTGTAGGTCCTACAGCAGGTGCTGATTTAGTAGGCTGCTCAAATGCTTTAGATTTACTTGGTAAGGAACTTGATGTAACAATTCTTGAAAATGTTAAATGGGGCTTTAGACCTCATAGTATTATTTCAAATCGTCTTCATATTAAAGATGCGATTAGACTTCCACTTTCTGCTTTAACTAAGGAAGAGCTTAATTATGATTTGATCTTTATTTCAAGAAATTATCGTGATGATGATACTCTAAAGAGTGTTTTACTTAAGTTAAAAAATGAAGAAAAAAAGACCTTAGTTGTAATAACCGGTCTAAGTGAGAAATACCAACCTGAAATTAATTTAGCTACTAAAAAGCATTTAAAGAGTGAAATCGTTGGTGTAAATACCTATGATTCAATTTTAGAAAGTGATACAACATATCTTACAATGTTAAGAATTGGTTCAGGCAAGGCCATTGATTTATTAAAAAAGTAATATGAAATATAATTATAAAATCACAATTGATAATTATAAACCAACTGTTTTAGACTTTTTTAAATCGTTTTATTTAGGAAACGAAAAACTTAAGGCTTTAAAAAATCATATTTGGATAAATGATTTACCATGTGATATGACAAGTGAACTTGAACTAGATGATGTTTTAACAATAGATGATCAAAAAGGCTTAGATATTAAGCCTTTAAATGTTAGAATTGACATATTATATGAGGATGATAATCTATTAATCATTAATAAGCCATGTTATTGTCATATTCATAGTGATGGTAATAAAAATACCGAAAATACGCTTGCCAATATGGTGGCGGCCTATTATGTGAGAAAAGGCCTTGATATGCCGGTTAGATATATTCATAGGCTTGATTATGAAACAACGGGAATAATAATCTTTGCTAAAGACCCTTTGACTATGTCTGCCTTGTCTTTCGAGCTTGAAAATCACAGCCTTAGACGTGATTATTTAGCATTCGTTGAAGGAATTATTTTGGATGATATAATAATTGATAAACCAATTGGTAGAAATAGGCATAATAGTCAAAAATATTTAATATCTAAAACGGGAAAAAAGGCTATTACGATTTGCCATCCAATTGGTCAATATAAGAATAAAAGCCTAGTGAGGCTAACCCTTAAAACGGGAAGGACCCATCAAATTAGAGTTCATATGACCTCAATTGGACATCCTCTTTTAGGAGATATATTATATGGTGGAAATACAAAATATATAAAAAGAGTAGCTCTTCATTCTTACTATGTTTCATTTATAAATCCCGTAACAAAAAAGAAAATTGAATTAACATCTAAGCTTCCAGCTGATATGGAAAAAATAAAGGCAAAATAAAAGAACTTCAAGCGAAGTTCTTTATTTTTTATCAGTTGTCTCGGCTTTTTTAGGAGAGGTTATTTTATCGATAAATTCAGTTATTTGTTTATTGAATATAAAGCATATAATCGCAACTACGGCAATGCCACAGCCGATATAGAAGCCTAAAGATAAGCTTCCGCCTAAAATGTTAGAGCCAAAATAAACCGATACAAGGGTCATAGGAAGACGAGCAATGATATTAATGATTATGAAATCTCTCACTTTAACTTCTGTAAACGGTACAACAAAAGCAATTGGGTCTTTTGGTAAAACGGGAATTAAAAGGTAGGAAAACATAAGTACACAGCAGCGTTTTCTATCTTTTAATATTGTAAATTTTTCCGTTTGCTTAGGATCAATAAAAAGAGTAAGAAAACCATGCCCAAAAAGCTTTACAAGACCAATAACTACAAGTGCTCCTAGCGTTTGCCCAACAACTGTTATAATAGCGGCCTTAAGAGGAGAATATAGTACACCAGTTATGATTACAACAGGTCCTGCAGGAATAACACATAAAACTGTTTGTAAAATTTGAATACCAATTATTGCAATCCAGCTCCATGAACCCCAACCATTTAAATAATTAATTACTTGATCACGATAAACTTCATCTTTTTGAATTTTAATAAAAATAGGAAAAAGTAAAATTGTGCCTACAATTGCGACTAGAAGGACAATAGTAATCAAAATTATTTGGATAATTAAGCGTCTTTTTTTCTCTTTAGCAAGTCTTTGCTTTTCAAGCTCATCGTTTTGCATTTTATCACCTATATCGAATTCTAGCATTTATCTAAAATAATGTCAAAAAAAATCTTTTATTATTTCTTGACATATACCCCTAGCGGGTATATAATAGTATTGAAATACGGGTAGGAGGTATTTTTATGACTTATAAAATATTAATTGATGGTATGAAATGTGCCAATTGTAGAAAACATATAATTGAAATGATAGAATCATTTCCTAATGTAAAGAGTGTAGAAGTATCATTAGATACAAATGAAGCTATCATTGATGGTGACAACCTAAATTTAGATTTAATAAAAGCTAAAATTGAAGAAAGCGGAAAATATAAGGTGTTTAATGAAGAAGAACGCCATAAGCTTAAGCCTCGTGATGATGATGCTAAAAAAAAGCTTATTAATCGAATGAAAAGAATGATTGGTCAGCTTAATGGTATTATGAAAATGATTGAAGATGATAGATATTGTGATGATGTTTTAATTCAATTATCTGCGGTTGATAAATCAATCAAATCACTTGCTAATTCAATTTTAGAAGAACATATGCATTCTTGTGTAGTTGAAAGTATAAAAAATGGTAATGAAGAAGCTATCGATGAGATAATTGATTTATTTAAGAGGTTTCAATAATGAAAAAGAAATTTGATATTAAAGGTATGACTTGTGCATCTTGTCAAGCTCACGTGTTTAATGCGGTTTCAAAGCTTGATGGGGCTAGTAATGTTAATGTAAATTTACTTAAAAATACGCTTGAGCTAGATTGTGATGAGTCTAAGTTAAATGATAACGATATTATAAAGTCTGTTGATAATGCGGGGTATAAGGCAATTCCTTCTGGTAGGAAGGATGTAAAAAAAGAAGAAAAAGACTATAAACTTCAAAAGCTTATTTTCGCACTTGTTGATATGTTTATAATAATGTATTTTTCAATGGGACATATGATGTGGGGTTGGCCTGCACCACCGGCATTTAATATGCATACTAATCCGATGGGATTTTCGCTTATTCAATTTATTTTAGTTATTCCGGTCGTATACATTTATAAGGATTACTTTATAAATGGTTATAAGAGATTAATTAAAAGAAGCCCTAATATGGATTCTTTAATAGCTCTTGGTGTTAGTGCATCTATTATTTATGGTATTTATTCATTATTTATGATTTCCTTAGGACATAAGGAATATCATATGTATTTATATTTTGAAGCAGCTGTTATGATTTTAACACTAGTTTCTTTAGGAAAATATTTAGAGGGCGTAAGTAAAAAGAAGACAACAAAAGCTATTGAGCACTTAATGGATTTAGCTCCTAAAACAGCATTAGTACTTGAAAATGGAAATGAAGTTTTAAAAAATGCTTCTGAACTTAAAGTTGGTGATATAATTATTGCCAAGGCAGGAGATTTAATTGCCTGTGATGGTATTATAATTGAAGGTAGTGCGTCCATTGATGAGGCTAATATTACCGGTGAATCAATGCCTGTATTAAAGGAAAATGGCGCTAAGGTATATTCATCTTGTATAATTAAAAGTGGTTATATTAAGATTAAGGCTTTAAGTGTTGGTGATGATACTTCAATTGCTAATATTATTAAGCTTGTAGATGAAGCATCTAATTCTAAGGCACCTATTTCTAAGCTTGCGGATAAAATATCTGGGGTGTTTGTACCTATAATAATAGTAATAGCTCTTTTAACCTTTGGTATTAATATGTTAATTAGCAAGGATCTTGAACTGAGTTTAAACTTTGCAATTACAGTTTTAGTTATTGCTTGTCCTTGTGCTTTAGGTCTTGCAACACCTGTAGCAATTATGGTTGGTACTGGTAAGGGAGCTTCTAATGGACTTTTAATTAAAAACGCCGAAATTCTTGAGGCGGCTCATAATATAAAAACAGTTGTATTTGATAAAACAGGTACAATAACAAATGGTGCTCCAATAGTAACTGATTTTGAAAATTATGGAAATGATAAGGTCCTATCGTATTTATATTCGCTTGAAAATATGTCAGAGCATCCTCTTGCAAGTGCAATTATTGAATATGCTAAGAAGTATAGTACATTAGCAAGGGTTGATTCTTTTAATGCTATCAAGGGTGAAGGCCTTGAGGGTGTAATTTTTGGGTATAAATATTATGTAGGAAACCTTAAAATGATGGAACGGATTGGTGCGTTAGACCATAATATTAAAGATAAATTTAATGATCTTGCCAGTATGGGAAAAACACCTCTTGCAATAGCCGAAGATAACAAAATAATTGGCTATATTGCCCTTAAGGATGAAATAAAGCCTACATCTAAAATTGCAATTAAGGAACTAAAGAAAAATCATATTAAGGTTGTAATGCTTACTGGTGATAATAAAAATACAGCCAAGAAGATTGCTTCTGAGGTTGGAGTAAGTGAGGTTTATTCTGAGGTTTTACCTGAGGATAAACTAAGAATTATTAATGAATTAAAAGATAAAAAGCAGGGACTTGTAGCGATGGTTGGTGATGGTGTTAATGATGCACCTGCACTTGCCACTGCAGATCTTGGTATTGCAATTGGAGCTGGTTCTGATATTGCCCTTGAAACCGCTGATATTGTACTATTAAGAAATGATTTAATGGATGTTAATAATGCTATTAAGCTAAGTAAAAGAGTTCTTTTTACAATTAAATTAGGATTATTCTGGGCATTCTTTTATAATCTTGTTTGTGTAGTATTATCAACCGGATTCTTGTATTATCTAACAGATGGTTCATTTAAAATGACACCAATGATTGGTTCACTTGCAATGAGTATTTCAAGTGTATCAGTAGTATTAAGTGCACTTACAATTAACTTCTTTAAGCCATATCGTATTGAAGCTAATTATGAGGAAAATAAAACAGTAAAGCCTACTATAAATAAATCAAGAGATATTTGAAAAAATATTTAAATTTATTTATA
>OIZF01000200.1_pt1 | contig 42504 bp, 38 predicted proteins | sample 1588471 | NCBI WGS metagenome assembly OIZF01 (sample SAMN03283279) | human gut metagenome | biome: human-associated habitat; material: feces | host: Homo sapiens | place: Peru | collected 2012
CACCAATTTGTTTATAGTTTAAAACTAAAACCTACACCAATTAATTTAGAGAACCGAAAAATTACAACAACAACACGATGATGATATCGATAGATCATATAGAGCCATTGATGCTAAGTATGAAAAGATAGTAAAAGACGAATTATCAAAAAATGCTTCTGATTTTGAAAAGCAAGGTCAAGAAGGCATTAAACATCAATTATCTATCAAGAAACAAGAACTTGATAGTTCACTAGAAAATGATGTAAGAGAGAATACTGATTCTAGTATTTTATCTAAGATTAATAAATTAAAATTAGATATTAAGTCTGATCTAAATAAAAAAATCAAGCAAGACAAAAAAGAAAAAGATGCCGATTATCAAAGAAGATTTGATGAAGCATTAAAAGAGGCCTATAGCGAAATTGATGTCCGTTCACTTTATGTTGAAAGAAATATTAATAAATTAGAAGAATTCCACAAAATGTTGATTGCGGATTTACAAAAACAAGTAAATGCTTATAAGCAAAAGAAACAAGTTGAATTAACTAATAAATATAAAGATGATGTTAGAAATGAGAAGATTTCTTCTAAAGAAAATCTTGATTCAAAACTAAAAACTGATAAAGAAAGAGTTATTGATGAAGAAACAATCATTAGATTTTCATTATATTTTAGATTAGGTGATTCAAATAATATTATTAGTCAAAAGGAAAAGAATAGAATTCCTGAATGTAGGTACATTGTTTATGATAATAGAGCAGAAAAAGCTAAGATTATAAGACAAGAAACTGCACTAAATAATTTCTATTCTGGTTTTGTAAAGAATCCATATCTTTCAACATACTTATTTAATCCAGAAACACTAGGTACTGTATCCAGTGAATATAATGACTGGATGTGGTACTTAGAGTCTTTAAATGAAAAGCAAAAAGAAGCTGTTAGAAAAGCAGTTTCGAGTAATGGTATATTCTTGCTTCAAGGACCTCCTGGAACTGGTAAGACACAAGTTATTGCTGAGACTGTAGCTCAAATGGTAAAACTTGGTAAAAAGGTTTTAATATCATCTGAAACACATAAAGCAATAGATAACGTGTTTGACCGTTTACCTAAGATTGCGGAAATAGTTCCTATAAGACTCATCCCATCAAATAATGATAAGAAGAAGGATAATGAGTATGATCCTAAATTCTTAGTAGATAACTTCTATTTGAATATCGGCTCAAATATGAAAAAGGCAGTCGATAGGTATAAGAACTTTAGAAAGAATAAAGAAGAATTCTCAGATGAGTTTGATAAGCTAAAACTATTGAAAGCCAAAATTGAGAAATCTCAAAAAGTTCTTGATGCTGCCAATAAAGAAATTGAAAAGTTTGAAAAAAAGGCTAAAGAGTTAAATTCTAAGATTTCATCACTTGAAGATAAACGTGATGATATAAGAATCGAACTTGATGTTTTAAGAAGAACTAAACGCCATGTTGAACACGACAATTTGAGACCTGATGAAGATGTAAATACTAAATTGATATTAGCATACAGAGAAGAATTAGAATCAATTCTTAATGATAACATATATGCTAAACTTGATGATTTAGGTTTCTTGGTTCAAAACATCAACAGAATAAAACTAGAAGATATCGATAGAGAAACAGCAATTATTGATCCAAAATCTAACAAAACTATGCTTGAGATAAAAATTAAAGAAGTTAAGCATAAAATGGATTTATGCAAGGATGACTTTGATGATGTCATTCCAGAAAAACAAAAAGAATATAATTCATTAAGGAAAGAGCTAATCGCTCTAAAGAATGAAGAATCAGCAGTCGGTAAAAATGATAATGATGATCTAAAATTAAAAGGAATCTTTGATTATTCTTACTTAGTAGATAATGTTAATAGTGTTAAAAAGATAGTTGACAACTTAAAAGAAAGAATAGCTGAAGTTAAAGCCGTTTATATTGAAAAAACAAATAAATCTTTAGATGATGTTGAAAACCAGTTCAATTCTTTTGAGAGAGAAATTACTAGCATTAAAGAACAAGTTAAGAGAATTAATGATGCAATTAACGAAATTCAAGATCGTGATGAAATCAAAGATATTCAAGAGAATAAGTATAAACTTGAAAGTTCTATCTCTAAGTTCTTTAAAGACTTTGAAATATCAGAACCTTATAATGATATTAAAGAAGCTTTAAAAATTATCAGCAATAAGTGGGATGAACTTGAAAATGACTTCACTCGTAAGGAAGCTGAAAACAAAGAAAAGATTCCTATGTATGAAAAAATTTCTAACTACTTATCTATGGAAGATGTAATTGAGGCAGATAGAAAAGAATTCACTAAAGACTTATTTGAAAATGCTAATGTCTTTGGTATCACATGTACAAGTAATGATAGATTTAGTGGTAGAAATGTAGATGCTTTATCAGAATATAACATTGATGATATAGATATTAAATCAGTCGGAATTGATGTTGTAATTATCGATGAGGTTTCAAAATCAAGCTTCATAGATTTACTTATTCCAATTCTTTATGGTAAGACAGTAATTCTTGTAGGTGACCATAGACAATTACCACCAATGTATGAATTCTCTAAACTTCGTGATGATGACTTTGAAGGTTTAGATGAAACAATCATCAATAAAGAGATTAATAAGAAATTTACTGATTTATATGAAGAGTGTTTCTTTAAAACGCTATTTGAAAAAATACCTGATAGTTATAAAACAATGCTAGTTCAACAATATCGTTGTCATGAACATATTATGAATGTGTTTAACCATTTCTATCAAGGGCAATTAAAACTTGGATGGTCTGGTCAAAACAATAATAAGCAACACAACATTAAGTTGATTTCTAATGGTAGAAGTATTATTGAACCAAATAAGCACATATATTTTGTTGACTGTAAGCAGAATGAAACACATGAGCAAGATTCAACATCTATGTATAATTCAGGTGAAGCTAGAGTTGTGACTGAATTAATCAAAAAATTAAATACATACTTTAAGCAAAATCCTGATAGAGAAAGATTAAGCATTGGTGTAATTTGTACTTATGGTGATCAAGCTAGAAGAATTAAAGAATTAATTAAGAGTGAAAGAATCAAGACAGACGCATTCAATACTGATTTAGAAAAGATGATTGTAAGTACCGTAGATGATTTCCAAGGTGATGAAAGAGATATTATTATTCTTTCAACAGTTCGTAACCCAGAAAAACCTGAGAAATCAAATCCAGGATTTATCCTAGCATATCAAAGAATCAATGTTGCTTTATCTAGAGCAAGAAGACTGCTTGTGATGGTAGGTAATAGAAAATATCTAGAATCTAAAGGTGTCATTAACTTACCTGATGTTAATGGTAATCCTAGATATGATAGGAGAAACTTTAGAGTATATGAAGAGATTTTATCAACAATAGAACAATATGGAAAAGTAATAGAAGATGTAGATGTACTTCAAGATAAGGAGGCGAGAATAAATGGCTAAGTTTAAGTTAGAAACATCGTTTCAATTCCCATTCTTTAAGATGAATGAGATAGTCTCATATTCAGAAGTAAAGAAACCTTCTGGCATTGCTTATATGCTTTTGGTTTTAATTAGCGAATCAAAAGATAAGAATACATTACTTGCAAAAGTTCTTGAAAACTTTGGAGTTCCAAAAACATTACATTACATCTATGCGGATACTATAAATGATCTAATTAGACAAGAGATATTAGAATGTGATTATTTTGATAGATCTAGGTTTAATGAATTTAGAATAGGTGAATTTAAGTTTACAGCTAAAGGTAAAAAGATATTTGCAGATGAATCAATTCCTACTGGTAAAACAAAAGAAGCAAAGATACCAGTATTCTATGATATTGCAATGAATCAATTATCACTTTCTATGAGTCAAGATTTAGATCCTAAACCTTTAATGGATAGTGCTATTACTGAAGAGTTCATGAGTCAATTCGAATGCAACAAAGATGTGGAAGCGTTTATTAATCTAAACAAAGGTAAGAGAATACCTATCTATGAAAATGGTAGAGTGGCAAAAAATGAACTTATTAAAAAAGAAGAAATAGTAACAGATGTCGATGAACAAAGTATTGAAAACTGGGTTGGAAAATATGACTGTGATATCACTTTAGATGGTAACAACATCTCATTTGAATTTGATGAAAAACCATTAAAGACTTTCTTTGATAGCAATTACTCATCCGAAATGGTAAATAAAGCTATAGGCTTCAAAAATAAGTTTAAGTTTAAATCTAACTATACTGATAATTTATCAGTTGGTGATTTCTCCAATAAAGAAATAGTTAGTATTTTGATTCCTAAAGAAATAGAAGATGAACTTAAAAAGAAAGGCCAAATGCTTATAACAAAAGGCAACTATAATTCTCAAAACTATTATATCGTTGAAAATGTAGATGGACTTAATGCGTATGATTCAGCATGTGAATTCGTAATAGTAGATCAAGTTGATAATAAATATGCATACGTTCCAGGTATCTTCAATTTCAAATGTGATTTAGGTAGTATTAATATCCCTTTGGTATTAAAAATTAAACTAAGTGCTGATGAATTAAAACAAATCCTATCTTATTCAGTAAGAAAGTTAGATAATTATAATGAAGATTCTTTCAAAAATTTAGTGAAAATTACATCAGTATCGAAAGATTACGAAAGAGCATATGAGATTTTAAGTGGCTATTTAAATAAAGATCCAGAATCTAATATTGTTCTTTTAAATGAAATGAAATCGACTGCAATCTCAAATGCCAATATTTCCAATAAGTATAAAGAGTTATTATCTGAAAATTATGATTCTTACTTAAAGGGAGTTAATGAAGATAATCTAGAAACATTCTTGAAGATTACAAGTTCAATTCCTAAATTCTTAAATATTCCACCTAAAACAGTTCTTGATGGTATATTTACTAATATAGGAACTATTACACATCAACAAAATGTTTATGAGCAGTTAGTTGAAAAAGGATTCGATAAATCAGTAGTTGTACTATATTCGAATCCAGTTCCAGAAGCACTACATAGTGGAGAATCATCAGAAAAGACTCTTGCTGATTTAATCAACTATGATGAATGCTTAAACAATATGAAAAAATTAACAAGCATTAGCGATTTTAATAAATATGTCTTCGATGAAGAAAATGTAGATAAAGTTTTATTCAAAAAGAATTTCAATACTGCACATAGTGTTGAGAAGAATATTGAAATCTTTAGAAGTAAGAATGAAGAGTTATTCAAAACATATAATGGATTCATGAAACTATTCTCAGTTATAAATGATGACTTTAATATGTTAGATGCAGCACTTGCAGATCCTAAGAATATAAAGAAGGATTTAATTGAGAAGAAGATTACAGCTGGTGAGTATCAATTTGTATTTGTAAATTTATCAGCAAAACTTGAAATAATTCTTAAAAACAAATTTGGTTTAGAAGGAAAATTATCTGATATGCTTTCTGAAGCTAGAAAGAACGGTAGTATTGACAAAGCGATTGCTACTGACTTACATGATTTCAGAGAAAATCGTAATGCATTTATCCATCCTGAAGATAGAACATCTAATTTTAAGCCAGATGATCTAAGAAGATGGTGTAAAGAAATATTTGAATTGGAGGAGGATGAAAAATGAGTCAACAAGTAATAGTAGATTATCAAGGAATATCTATTCAAGTTCAAGCTCAGTGTGATACAGCTATTCATTCACTTTGTGCTATAGATAAAACACTAGATAGGATTCATAGAACAGCTGACAAACTTGAAACTGTAAAAGTTAAAGAATATGAAGCTTATTTAAAAAAGTCTAAAGAGACAATACAAAACCAAATTGAGAAATTCAAAGCAACTTTAGATAAGTATAAAGAAGCAAGAGCATATTCGATTGACAACCAGCAACCTCAATATCAAGAATTTCTAAGATTTACTGAGCAAGTAAAAAAAGAATCAGCAGATCTAACTAAGTTGGTTAATGAACTTACTGGTTCTAAGTTAGCAGTTATTGATCAGATGATTGATGAAGGCTTGCTAAATGCTGGTCAAGAATCACTTCAAAATATGCTTAATAAAGCTCGTGGAGTTTTAAATATCGATTCAAATATGATTGAAAAAATAAATCAAATTGAAGATGTATCGCTTCGAGAATTAGCTTATAGAGAAGTACTGAAGGAAGAGAACGCAAACTTATCATTTGATAACATATTGTCTATAGCACAAGATGAATATGATATCTTACTTGGCAAGAAGACTAAAGAGGTTATCGAAGAATATAAAGAAGAACTAAAGAATAATGGACTTTCAACCGATGCAATTGCAAATGTAACAACAATAGATGAAGCAAACAAAGTTGTTAATGATGCTATTACTGATGAAAAGGTTAGAAAAGAAACTTTAAAGACAATCATCAAAGCTATCAAAGATAGAGGATTCATTGTAGATACAAAGAAGAATCTTAAGATTGATAGAGAAAGAAATATAGTTAAATTAGTTGCTTTAAAGGCATCTGGCCAAATGGCAGAGTTTGAAATTCAATTAAATGGTAAGTTTATGTACCACTTCGATGAATATGAGGGACATGCTTGTAAAGAAGATATTACTCCATTCTTAGAAGATTTAAAGAATATCTATGATATTGATATTACACATGAAGAAATCACATGGGAAAATCCAGATAAGATTCAAACACAAAAATATCAATATATTAATAAAAACAAAGGAACGAATTAGGGGGATTTATTTATGTCATTACAAAACAGTTTTAATAAAATTAGAAGAAGTGCTGGAATTAAGAAATGCGTCATGATTGATGGTAATGTTGGCGATGTTTATCTAGATGAAAAGAACAAAATCGTCACTCTAAGAGAATTCTTAGAAGCAATGTTCAAAGATATGGATTATCAAGATATTGTTTACTGGGATAGAGTAGAAGGTGCAACAGGTGCCATTGATAAACTAACATTGACTGATGAAGTTGAAGTAGAAGGCGATGCATATGATCTTGATGATGAAGAGGAAGATAAGCCAAAATCACAACAAGGTTTATTTAAATCGCCAGCAGAAATCTTAAATGTTGTTTATAAAAATGTTATTGATAAGAAGAAAAAAGTAGCATTTATCATCAATTGGTCTGAATATCTATTTGGTGTTAATGGATTATCTGAAGATGAAAGACAAAATATAACTCTTCTAGGTAAGGCACTAAAAGATAGAAAAGTTGATTATTTAAATTCTGACTGCAACGAAAGTGTGGTAATCATTATTCTAAATAAAGCATCTGGTATTCCTATTTCATTCTATCAAGGAAATCCTGAAGTTGAAATTGTAACTCTTCAAAAACCAGATAGAATTGAGAGAAGAGAAATGATTCAAAAGATAGAAGACTCATTTGAAGTTAAACTATCTAATGGTACTAACTCATTACTTGATGTTGAAAACTCTCAATATATTGATATGCTTGATGACTTCACAAATAGAGAAATCATCCAACTTTCTAGAATGTCTAGAAAAGAAGAAAAGATGTCATTTGATAAATTGTTCTACTTATTCAAATATGGTGAAAAAGAAAATCCATGGGAAAAGTTAGAACAAGCTAGGGTTAAGAACATCAAAAAAGAATTATCTGAAAGAGTTGTAGGACAAGAAGAAGCAATTGAGAAAATTGAAAAGACAGTAGTTAAAGCTTATATGGGACTAACAGGTCTACATAAAACATCATCTCGTTCAATGCCTAAGGGTGTATTCTTCTTTGTTGGTCCTACTGGTGTAGGTAAAATTGAATTATCAAAAGCATTAGCTAAGTTCTTATTTGGTGATGAACAAGCATGCATTCGTTTTGATATGTCTGAATATGCACAAGAGAATAGCGACCAAAAATTAATCGGTGCTGCTCCTGGATATGTTGGATATGAAGAAGGTGGCCAATTAACTAATGCTATAAAAGAACATCCATTTAGCGTTGTCCTATTTGATGAAATTGAAAAAGCTGCAAAGCCTAATCCTAGAATCTTAGATATCTTCCTTCAAATCCTAGAAGATGGACGTTTAACTGACTCAAAGGGTGAAACTGTTTATTTCAGTGACACAATTATCGTATTCACTTCAAACTTAGGTGCTAACCAAGTTCAAGCAAGCACAGATAAAGAAGGTGTAGCAAAAGAATTTATTAAGATTGTTAAAGATTACTTCGATAATGAACTTAAGAGACCTGAACTTTTAGGACGTATTGGTTACAATAACATTGTTCCATTTAACTTTATTCAAGATAGAGAATTCCAATTCAAGATTTGTAAATCAAAATTAAAACCAGTTATTAAAGGTATTGAAGAAAAATATAAACTTGAACTTGAATTTGAAAAGGAAATGGATTCAATTAACTATATCCTAAACGCAGTTGACTCATCTAAAGGTGGTAGAGATATTCTTAATGCAATCAATGATAGACTTTTAGATCCTCTTGCTATGTTCTTATTTGATAATAAAGATGACTTACGTTCTTTAAGAGGAAGTAAGATTTTAACTAAAGTTACAAGAGAAGGATTTAGTTTTGAATTCGCAGATTAAATTTAATGTAGCTTATATAAAACTTTCTACAAAAATAGAAGGTCCGTTTAATAGATGCTGCATATGGTTTCAAGGTTGTAATCTAAACTGCAAAGGCTGTGGTAATAAAGATTTACAACCTTTGATGCCAAAACACATAGTAACTATAAATGAGTTAATTGACATTGTAAAAAAAGCAAAAGCCGAGTTTGATATTGAAGGTATAACCATTAGTGGTGGTGAGCCTTCACTTCAATTAGGTCTTGCTGATTTTAATAATGAAATTCATAAACTAGGTCTAGGTGTAATTATGTTCTCTGGTAAATATAAAGAACAGCTAGACAAGGACCTAGTTTCATCAATTGACTTATTAATAGAAGGTCCTTATATAGAGAGTCAAAAAGATGAATCTAGAATATTACTAGGTTCAATAAATAAGAAGTTAACTTTTGTTACTGATAGATATTCTAAATACGAAGACTATTTTTATAATCCAGTATCATTAGAAGAAGTAACAGCTGAAGACTATATTTTCATTAATGGAGACTAGTCCGTCACGTTTGTCACGCCTGTCACGTGGGTATACATATAAAACTATGATTTTTGATAAAAAGTGCACCCTGTACTAGTTTAGAGGGTGCATTGTATCAAGAGAGCGTGACGAACACATATAAGAAGTAATGGTTTGATACAGTAGAAAATGCTGTTTCAAACCTTTTTTTTCGCCTAAAATAGTATAATTTGAGGCATTTTTTGCCTATTTTTAAGGTGATCGGCCTGAGATTTGAAGATTTTTTCTTAATTTCTTAGGCTTTATTTTCTTTTTATAATCAACTAGAAAATAAAAGGTATCAACGAGAAAACGAAAGGTGTCAGTAAGAAAACGAAAGCTAAAATGCGTGTAAATCTTTATGAATGTAAGGCCTAAAATTTTGATACAATTTTGAGAAAAATCCAAGCTCCATATAGATAAAAAGGTAAAAAAATGTTATAATTTCTACAAGATTATAGAAAATGCGGATGGGGGAGTATTTATGACTTATAAAGAAGCAGTCAAAAAATTAAGACTTAAAATGTTGATGTCTCAAGAGGAATTTGCAAAACTTATTGATTAAATGGAGGTGCAACAAATGAATGCTAATTTTTACCTAAATGGATTAACAATTGAAACAGAAAGATTGATTCTTCGTCCTTGGAAACAAACTGACTTAGATGACTTTTTTGAATATGCAAGTGTTGATGGTGTTGGTGAAATGGCTGGTTGGAAACATCATGAAAATAAAGAAAAGTCTCAAAGTATATTAGATTTATTTATAAATGATGATAGAACATTTGCTATTGTGTTAAAAGATAATAATAAAGTAATTGGTTCTTTAGGTGTTGAAAAATATGGAATGGAAAAAGTTTTATCTGAATTCTTTGATTATCAAGGTAGAGAAATAGGCTTTGTACTTTCAAAAGATTACTGGGGTAAAGGATTGATGCCTGAAGCTGTTAAAGCAGTAATCGATTATTTATTTAATGTTGCTAATTTAGATTTCTTGACTTGTGGTTATTATGAATTTAATAATCAATCTAAAAAGGTCCAAGAAAAATGTGGTTTCAAACCATATAGAAAATTAATGATGGAAACTAGATTAGGAACCAAAGAACAAGGGATTTTAAATTTACTTACTAATCCTAATAAAAATATTAAACTAATGTTTTCTCATCATGAAACATTAATATATAATCAAGATTAAATTTTAAACATAAATTACAATTTTCGATTAGATAGTGGTATGCAATTGCCTCTAGGATATGCAAATTTTAGGCAGTGGTATGCAATTGTATTAAAATTGTGTAACGTTGCCATATTGAAACAACTGTGTTGATACGAGATTTCTATCTCAAATCAGCACTTTTTCTTTATTTTCAAGCTTTTTTGCTAGGGTTCAAGTCCCGTTATTGGTAAAATTGCCTAGTTTTTTATTGCATTGTATCAGATTGATTCAACTTCATAAAAAAGCTTTAGTGTATTTTCACACGATAGGTACAGATTACTCACCTTTCGTGTTATTCGTGTAAATAACATATTTCTTTTATAAATAGGTTTATTTTTGATAATTATTCCCCTTTTTTATTGGATGGATAAAAAAAATTTTGAAAAAAGGTGTTCAAAATGAAGATTTTTGTCACTTATCTATTGAAGGAGGTAAGTTATATGGTTAAAGAAGAAGTTATTGAGCTTAAAAATGAAGGAAATTCCTACAGTGAAATTTCAAGAATCTTAGGAATAAATGAGTCTACAGCTAAAACTATTTATAATAGATTTAAGAATAGCCATCCTGAATCATTTTGCCCTATGTGTTCAAAGTTCTTAATTCAAACTAAAGGGCATCGCTAGAAAAGATTCTGTTCTAGTAAATGTAAAGACCGTTATTGGAACTTAATGAAAAAACAAAAGAATAAGTAAAGAAACTTATGAGAGACTAGCCAATATTTAAACTGGCTAGTTTTTCATTTTTTATGTTCTCTAACCAATCTAAAGAACGTACCTCTAGATACTCCCATAAGTGATGCTGCTTCAGTATTTGTTGTTTCATGATTTATATATCTATCTAATATATCATTGGTGTTAGGCGGCGTGACTACTTTTGGTCTACCAAACTTAACACCTTTTTCTTTTGCGATTCTGATTCCTTCCATTTGTCTTTGTTTAATATTTGTTCTTTCGCTTTCAGCTACAAATGATAATACTTGAAGAACGATATCACTTATGAACTTACCAACTAAGTTTTTATCTTCAATTCTCGTATCAAGTAAAGGCATATCTAATACTTTAATATCAGCACCTATTGTTTTAGTAATTCTAGCCCATTCTTCAAGTATCATATGATAATTTCTACCTAGACGATCTATTGATTTAACAATTAGTAGGTCGTCCTTTTTTAATTTCTTAATTAATTTCTTGTAATTAGTCCTATCAAAATCTTTACCTGATTCTTTATCTACATAGATAAATTTATCTTCTACTCCAAATTCTTTAATTTCTACATACTGTCTATCGATATTTTGTTGTTTTGTTGAAACTCTAATATAAGCATAAATCAACTTAATCACCTCCGTATTATATACATCTATAAAACGGAAAATTTATCAAGTGATAAGCAAAAAAAAGAGGTATTAAAAGCAATATAAAAATGTATACCTTTTGATACCTCAGATTATTTCACTAATTTAACAAAATTATATCACATATTTTCTAAAAAATCTCTATTTTAGGTAAATAAAACCTACTTTTTTCTATACTTTGATAAATTCCAATAATTTATACAATTTGATACTTCAAGACCTCACTAATGAAAAATAGAGGTCTCATATGATTGATTATCAAAAAACAGTAAAAGACTTAAGAGATAAGTTAATTATGACTCAAGCAGAATTTGCAAAAATGCTTGGTGTTTCTTTTACCTCAATCAAAAGATGGGAAAACGGTCTTAATAGACCAACTACAACAGCTCGTAAGCAAATAGTAGAGCTATGTAAAGAAAACAATATCGAATTGAAAGAGGTTAAAGAGTAATGAAACCATTTATGAAATATCCTGGTGGAAAGACAAAGGAAGTCCCTCTTGTTAGAACATATATGCCACTTAATATAGAACGTTATTTTGAGCCGTTTGTTGGTGGCGGCTCAGTATATTTTGATTTAAATATTCACCCATCTTTCATAAATGACTTTTCTTTTGATTTAATCAATTTATACACATTAGTTCAACAACAGGATGAAGCCTTACATAATTTATTGATTATCTTTGATAACATATGGCATTTGCTTGATGAAAGAGAAATTAATCAAAACGATTTAATTGGATTAGAGAATTTTTTGGCTGATGATTATTTAAAAAATTGCCATCAAGCAAATGCTCGTAAGCAAAGAACCATAAGAAAATTGATAAATGAGGGGCATGAGTTAGATAACAACAATATTAATAATATGAGAATTACTGCTAGAAAAACTGCATTTTATATGATGGTAAGAAAACAATATAATTTGCAACCCAACAATAACGCTATGCGTGCAGCCACATATTTTTTCTTAAGAGAATATTGTTACTCATCAATGTTTAGATTTTCAAATAATGGTGAATTTAATGTTCCTTATGGTGGGATGTCTTACAATAACAAATTTCTAATAAATAAAATAGACGAAATGTTTAGTGTAGAAATGCATAATTATATGGCAGATACTACCATTCAACAAAATGATTTTGAAGATTTTTTAAATCAATATGAATTTAATGATAGGGATTTTATTTTTTTAGACCCACCATATGATTCTGATTTTTCAACATACGATCAAAATCCATTCGATAGAAACGAGCAAATAAGATTAAGAGATTTTTTGACTCATACAAATGCTAAATGGATGTTGATTATAAAAAAGACCGATTTCATTAATGAATTATATCGTGATTTTCATGTATATGAATATGGGAAAAATTATATGGTTTCATTTAAAAATAGAAACGATAAAAATGTTTCACATTTGTTAATTACAAATTATCAATTACAGGAGGTTCAATAATGAGCTGGTGGTGGAGAACAAAACCTAGAAGTATTATTAGAACTGTACAATGGTTTAATTATTTTGGGAAATTAGAAGGTAAAAACTGGAACCTTGAGGATAGAAATCAAGTGAGTTCCTTTGACTTAAGCAAAATACATCCTATAAGAAGGGAATATATTTTTTCAGCCCATTCTGAAGAAGATTCAAATATTGGGCGCCTAACATTAAATAAATATTTATCTGGAAAATATGATACAAAGGAAACAGAGAGTAATGGTAGAAATGATAAGATAACTTATGAGTTTTTTGGTTTTGGATATGTTGATAGCAAAGGTTTAATTAAAGTCACTGATGTGGGAAATAAAATTATAAATGGTAATTTTGACGGCGAAGATTATCTAAAGCAATTGTTAAAATTACAATTTCCAAATCCAATTTCAAGAGGTAACAATTTTGAAAATGATGAATTTATATATCCAATGCAACTAATATTAAAAGCATTTGAAAGATTTGAGTCGTTGAACAGAAGTGAATTGGTCTTGTTATTTGGTTGTAATTCAATTAAAAAAACTAATAATGTGTTGGAAGGAATTGCAAGATTTAAAAAGGAATATGAGTTATTAAATAATAAAAATGATACTTCTAAAGTGAAAAAATTATGTGAAAAGATTTTTTTTGAAACATATGGTTGTTTGGATAATAAAATAGATTCTTACTATGATTATGCTGAAGCATTATGTAGATGTTTAAATTATACTGGACTTTTTAAAACAAGTGGAAGAAGTATTGCGACCAAATTAAGAGTAGCGGAATATTCTAAAATTAAATTTGATTTGCTCTTACATAAATATGATTTTAAAAAGCAAGTTTTTAGTAATGTAGAAGAATACATGGATTGGTTTGGCAAAACTTCCTCTACAAACTTGCCTTGGAACAATATTGAAGCTAGAAGAGATATTGTAAAAGAAAAAATCGAATTTATTAAGAATTATGAAAATGACAAAGCATTTATTACAAAATTTGGAAACGAGTCATTAAAAGTTGTAAAAGATAAAGTAGAATATGCTAGTAATGTTATTAACTCAAATTCAACATATGATGAATTGAAAACTGTTGAAAACAATCTTGTTGATTTCATCACTTTCATTAAAGAAAAGCAGTTTATTGAAGTGTATTCAAAAACATCAGAAGCAAAACAAGAGATTCTTGATATGTATGATCAAATTCTTGAAAAAATAGATATGTGTGCATTATGGCTAGAAGTTAATACTTGGAAATCTTTAATTGCTGTAGGTGGCAATAAAATTGTTAAAAGAAATTTTAATGTTGAGGAAGATTTGACACCTAAAAGTTTTGCTCCAGGAATCGGTAATACGCCAGATATGGAATTATATACTGATGAATATATTATCATACCTGAAGTTAGCTTGATGACAGGTACACAGCAATGGGAACACGAAGCTTCTAGTGTTATAGATCATGTTCTTTCTTTCATAAAAGATAATAATGATAAGACAGTTAGAGGTTTATTTATATCTTCATCATTAAATATAAGAACAAAATGGCAATTTTTCATACTTAATAAAGAAAGTTGGGTCGAAAAACCAGTTCCTGTAATTCCGTTAACAATCGGACAGTATAAATTTATAATTGAAACTATTTATAATCAAAATTTAGAAATTATGGAATTAATTAAAGTTCTTGAAGAAATACATGAAATTGCAAAAAAATCGCAAAACTATACAGAATGGTTTGATAAGACAAGTATATATGTACAAAATTGGAAAAGCGCTGTAACTCTAAGAGTTTAAAATAGATAAGCACTTACTTCACACGAGGTGGGTGCTTTTTTCATATCATCATTATCTAGTCTCTTCATTTGAAACCGCTTGAGCACAAAATGAAACTACCAATCAAAAAGTGAAACCGTATTACCATTCTTGTCATTATACATATTGAAACAATAGGATTGATACAGTAGAAAATGCTGTTTCAAACCTTTTTTTGTGCTTAAATCCATAGTTCGAATCTGATAATAAATACAATGAAATTTAATTTAATGTATAAATGCGTGAATGAACAAAAATAGTTATTTAGCACAATAAAATTTTACTTTTATTACTATCCTTCTCTATTGTAAATGGTAATATTTTGACAAATATACGATAATGAATTAAAATAACTATGAAGTTTAACTAATTAATAAAACTGATAGTAATTAAGATATTGGAGGTAATAGGAATTGATTAGCTCTAGCGAATTCATAAAAGGTTATACAAAAATAATCATATGTGCTTATCTATTTAGACAACGAGATTATTTATATAACATAGTAAAAAAATTTCAAAAGATGGTGAAGGTTATATAAAAATATGTAATCCGTCTGCCCTTATTGCTATAAAAGAATTGGAAAATGATAACATAGTGTCTTTTGATATTGAGATATCAGCACAAAATCAAGCAAGGAAGTATTATGCGTTAACAGAAAAAGGTAAAAACTTCTATTTATCAAATAGAAATGATTACATAAAAAGTTTGCATTTATTACAAATTATGATGGGTGATGACTATGAAGACTGAATATCAAATAATAAATAAAAGAGTAAGAAATGAGTTAAAGAATAGGGGGATTATAGACAAAAAAATCGTTGAAGAGTTTACTCAAACTTGTTTTGATGATTATAATTTATCATTAGAAAATGGTGAAAATAAAGAAGATGCATTAAAGTCTGCTTTTTCTGCTTTAACAGAAACTTTAGATTCATCTAATTTACTAAATCATAGGCCAAATCCTTATCACTATTCTTTAGTATTAAGTTTAGTCTCTTTTGTGGTTTGCATTGTTATTGCTCTAATTGGTTGGCTATGTGCTGATGTTTTAGATGTTTATGGCGTGATTTATCCACTTTGCCTTTTAGCGATATTAATTGTTTTAGTATTTACAATTGTAAATTATAAGAAACGTAATAAAGTAGATTTTTTAATTGTTACCTTAATATTTTTAGCAGTCGTTATTATAAATATTGAGTGCTTTATGTTTTTTTATCGTGCTAGAACTGGTAATTTTTATTATTCATTAAACTATAATTTCCCAGGTCTTTTAAAGCTTAATAGGTATGAGCTTACTTCCCCAGGACAATTTAAATATGAAATAGAAGAAACTATTTTGCTCTTCAATCCAACATTAATTATTAGTCAAATTAGTTTAATTATTAGCATTATATTTAACATTATTGAAAGGAGAAAAAAATATGTTAGGAACATTACTGACTTTATTTTCTACGACTTTAGGCATTATGCCTGCATCTGCCCAAGCTATTCAGCCACAAACGGAAATAATTACCGATTTTGGTGAAAATGAATTTATTTTCATTGAAAATGATTATACATCTGATAATGTTATTGATTGTTAAAATTCTTCAAATGATTATTTCTGATTTTTGTAATCAAGACCATCATAGTTTATTTATGAGTCTTTTCGCTTGTTTAAATATATTTTTTTGAAAATGGCTTAGGTATACAATTTTTTATATGTTGGTTGGCTTAAGCTTTTTTTGCTTTTTTGTATTATTTACCTTGAAAATAGCAATAAAGTTGCAATAACAATTTGTTGTTTTCCTAAAAAAATTGTTAAAATGATAACATTTGGCATGAAAGGCATTAGCAAGAAAATAAAGGTTAATTAACTATTATTTTTATATAAATTAGTTTGAAAAATAACAAAAATATGTCGATAAAACATACAAAAAAATATATAATATAATTATAGTGATATTAGATAAAGCTTTTGCATGCAAGAAAGGAGTGTCGAGTTATTTTATGAATGATTTTAAAATTGCAAAATTTGTAGACAATAGTTTTGAAATTGATGTTAGAGCAGATATTAATAATGAAACTGTTTGGCTTTCTCAAGAAGAAATGGCTTTATTGTTTGACGTTGATCGTACTAGAATTGTTAGACATATTAATAATATTTATAAAGACAAAGAATTAGATGTTGCTTCAACATGTGCGGAAAACGCACAAGTTCAAATTGAGCGAAATAGAAAAGTTAATCGTACCATAAAAATTTATAATCTTGATATGATTATTTCTGTTGGTTATAGAGTAAAATCGCAAAGAGGTATTATTTTTAGAAAATGGGCTAACAAAGTTCTAAAAGAATACTTAATACAAGGTTATTCCATTAATAAAAAAAGAATAGAAGTGCTTAATAAAACAATTGAAGTACAAAATAAGATGCTTGCACCATCATTAAATATTGACCAAGAAGCATTAGTTAATGTTATAGAAAAATATACTAAGGCTTTAGATTTATTAGATGATTATGATCATCAATGTTTAGTTAAACCAAAAGGTAATGAAACATTATATAAATTATCCTAATCTTTTATTGCTTTGTAAAGAATGTCACAACAAGGAACACGAATGCTTTACTGATAAGAAAGAATATAAATTTGATGAAGATGGTAATATGGTTAAAAAGTAGATTTCATGGTATAATTTTCAAGAAGAAAGTTGGTGATAATATGAAATACAAATATCAAACAGATACTATTTCTTATGGCCTTAGCAAGCAAAAATTAACAAATAAATTGCAAGAACTTTTAGATCAACGTTCTAAAGATGGGTCGCGCCTTGTTAAATATGATTTTAGCGACTGGCTTGGTGCATGTGTAGTTGTCTTTGAAAAAGAAGTACAAGATTAATCCACTCCAGTCTCAAAATCGAGCAGTTGCTAAAGCACCGTTCGGTCCTACCTCGAATATGTGGGAGCCAATATTTTTGAAAAATTGAAATTTTGAAAATATGTTATAATTGATGGTGTAAGTTGATGTAATGTTGATTAATATGTTGTTTTAACTGAAAATTATGTTAATTTTTATTATTTTAAAAGATATTGGAGGCAAGCCCATATGGTAAGTGTGAGTAGTATTTATGAAGAATATTCTATCGAAGAATTAGCAAAATCAAAAATGCCTAACTTGGTGTTTGTTTATTAATTCTTAAATATTAAAGATTTAGCAATAGATATGAAATATTGGGAAAAATGTGCAGACGTTTTAATATTTAGAGGCCATAAAAAAATAAAAGATATAGAGTTTTTAATGCTTATATGGCTTCAAGATCTAAATTGGAGCGGTTCAATTAAAATTTTTAATTATTTTTTGTCTTTAGATATTAATGAATTAAATGATTTAATTATGGATGCATTTGAGTTAGCTTATCGTCAAGATGATTTTGAATGGGCTATAAATTTGTGGAATCTTCTTTTAAATGAAAAGGATGGATTTATAATTGAGGGAAATTTAAAAGAGAATGTTTATTTATCACAATTTATAGAAAAGGTATTAAATGAAAATAAATAATTAAGGTATACCTTGGTTTATGTGAAGAGTAGCATAAAAACTGCTCTTTTATTTTACTTTCAAGTTGATATTTATTGTTTTTAGAGTGATACATATACACGACGAAGGGAACAGAAAATAACCTTCAATGAGGACACGAAGATGAAAGAAAAAAATGAAAAGCAAATTGAAGAAATGAAGAAGCAAACAATCAGTGTTGAAATTGAAATGAGTAACATCACAAGAATGGATGCAGCAAATGTGGTTGTAACATACTTTGGAACAAGACAATGGTACGCAGCAAGAGATTATAGTTATGATGCTTGTACTTGCAAGGATAGAAAAGATAGAGTTTGAAAGTTCCAAAAGGATGTATCAATTGCGGGATTTGATAGTGAAAAATGCGAAATGGTTGCCGAAGTTACACCTTCAGATATTAAAAACAATCATTTAAGTATTACTGAAAGATATTTATAATGCTTAAAATATTGTGAATGAATCATTTAACTTGATTTTAATTTAATAATAAAATATACTAATTGTAGTTAGTTATATAAAACTACGCGAGGTATTAAATTATGAAGATTAAACAAGAAAAGCTAATAAAGAAATTTTTAATAGAGGAATTTGAGAAAGAAAAAGGTCTTAGCTTATATCATAATCAAACTATTAAGCTTAATTTTCTTATAGAAAATATTCATGATAAAACCAAAAATCAAAGAAAAACACTTATAAATACTATTTTACCACGTATTGCATTATATAAAATACTTGAAGAATCTGATATAGATGAAGCTTTATCTTATGAATATGTAAGAAAATATATGATTAATTTTGTAGCATTAAAGAAGCATTCATCTATGTTGAAAATGGAAAAAGTTCCGGGATTTTATGCAATATATAGAAGTATTTTCCTTAAAATAATGCGTAAGACAGATTTACAAAAAAGTAATCAGGAAAAAGGAAAAAATTATTTTAATGTAACCATTACTAAATGCTTATGGCATACTGCATGTGTTGAAAATGGTTGTCCTAATCTTTGCCCACTTTTTTGTGATGTTGATGATATAACCTATGGTGGACTTAAAAAAATAGGATTTTCAAGAACGAAAACACTTGGTTATGGAGCAGATTGCTGTGATTTTCACATGTTTAAGAAATAGTTTAATAAAATATAATTTCTACATAGTTTAGACTATGTAGTTTTTTGTGTTAAACACTTGTTTTTTCTATGATATACATATTAATTATGTTATAATATTACTAAATGGATGTTGATTGTTTGTTTAATTACAAAGTAATATTTTGCAACTGGAAATGAGTGTGAGATGATGAAAAATATAATTGAAATAGAGCATTTAAGCAAATCATTTAAGGATGTAAAGGCAGTTAAGGATTTAAGCTTTAGAGTTAAGGAAGGTGAGTTTTTCGCTTTTTTAGGTATTAATGGGGCCGGAAAGAGTACAACTATATCAATTATGTGTGGAGAATTACCTAGTGATTCTGGTAGTGTTATCGTTGATGGAATATCAATTGATAATCATAAGGAACATATTAGCAGAAGTGTAGGTGTTGTTTTTCAAAATTCTTTACTTGATAAGGATTTAACTGTGTATGAAAACTTGAAATATCGGGCAGGATTATATGGAATTTTTGGTTCTTCCTTTGAAAGAAGATTAAAAGAATTAAGTGATATTTTTATGCTTGATTCCTATTTAAATCGCCAGGTTAAGAAATTGTCTGGTGGTCAAAAAAGAAGAGTAGATATTGTAAGAGCCTTACTTCATGATCCTAAAATTTTAATCTTAGATGAACCAACAACTGGGCTTGATCCTCAAACAAGATCAGTTGTTTGGCAAAATATTAATGATTTAAGAACTAAACAGGGGTTAACTGTTTTTTTAACAACACATTATATGGAGGAAGCCTCAGATGCTGATTATGTGGTAATTTTAGATTCGGGTTTAATTGTAGGTGAAGGAACTCCCCATGAGCTTAAGAGTAAATATGCTAGAGATTATATTATCATTTATAATGCTAAAGAAGAGAATGTAGCGCTGCTTGGCCTTCCATATGAGGCAGTAAATGATGGCTTTAAGATTACCCTAAATAATACTAATGAGGCTAAGGAATTAATTTTAAAATATCCTCAAATATTTAATGATTTTGAAATTGTTAAAGGTAAAATGGATGATGTTTTCTTAAACATAACTGGTAAAAAGCTTGGTGGAGGTAGTCTATAATGAAAGAACTTTTAAATGTTGTTAGAAGAAATACAAAATTATTCTTTAAAGATAAGGGAATGTTTTTTTCTTCAATGATTATGCCTCTTATATTAATGATGCTTTATGTTACATTTTTGGCTAATATTTATCGTGATTCAATTAATAGTGCTATACCTGAAGGTGTTTTTGTATCAAAAAGAATGATTGAAGGCTTTGTAGGTGGTTGGTTATTTTCAAGCCTACTAGCTGTATGTACAGTTACAATATCCTTTTGTTCAAATTTAATTATGATTCAGGATAAAGCATTAGGTGTTATTTCTGATTTTAGAGTAAGTCCGATTAAAAAATCAACCTTGGCTTTGGGCTACTTTATTTCATCTTGTTTAGTTACAATGCTTATATGTTATATATTTTTAGGTGTTGGTTTGATTTATCTTTCCTGTGTTGGCTGGTATTTAAGCTTTGTTGATATATTATTAATTATAGTTGATATTTTTATTCTTATTTTATTTGGTACAGCATTATCATCAATTATTAATTATTTTTTGAGTACACAAGGTCAAATGTCAGCTGTTGGAACGATTGTTACAGCTGTTTATGGCTTTATTTGTGGAGCTTATATGCCTATAAATCAATTTAGTTCAGGGTTACAAAAAATATTGATGTTTTTACCAGGAACTTATGGTACTTTACTGTTACATCGTCATTTTGCAAATGGTGTTATGAATAAATTTGGTGAAATACTTCCAAGTGAGGTTGTAGCAAATATGCGTTCTAGCTTTGACATTGATTTAACAATTGGTGGACATATTTTACCAAGCTATATTCCTTATTTGATACTTGGTGGAGTTACAATTTTATTAATTATAGTCTATGTTCTTATTAATGTATATGGGAAAAGGAGGAATGAAAGATGAAAAAGAGAATTTTAGGATTTTTAAGTTTACCATTATTTTTTCTTGTGGGTTGTACAAACAAGGATGTAGCGCTTAGTGGTACAATAACTACAAAGGAAGTTGAAATAGAAGATGTAAGTAGTCTTGAAGTTTATAATATTAATCTTAAAAGTGGTTTTTCAAGCTTTGGGGCAAAGATTGTTTGTTTAAATGATGATACTAAAAAAAAGAGGGCAGTTATAACGGCTTCTTCAGATTTAATAGAAAAAGTTAGTATTAAAGAAAGTGGTGCAACTTTAAAAATAAGTGCGTCATCACATGAAAGATATCTTACAGATAACTGTGAAATATATTTATATAATTGCGTATTTAATAGTATTAATTTAGCAAGTGCAACACAAATGATCGCCAATGATGGTACATTAAGAGAGGATAAGCTTGACATTGATTTGAAGGGCGCCTCATCACTTGAAATTAATAAACTTTCTTTAAATGAAATAGATGTAGATCTTAGCGGAGCTTCATCTTTTAAAGCAAGTAAAATTGAACTTAATGATGCAAGCTTTGACTTATCAGGCGCTTCTAATGTTCAAATTGAAAGCTTAATTGCTGATGATATAGAGCTTTCTCTTGCCGGCGCTTCAAACTTTAAAGCGTCAGGTAGTGTTGACAAAATTGAGGTTGATGCCAGTGGTGCTTCAAAGGTAGATATGATTAATGTATCATCTTCTAAAGTATCAGGACATTTATCCGGTGCATCTAGTGGTTATTTTTCATTTCGAGGTTCTTTAAAATTAGACCTATCAGGTGCTTCAACTTTATATTATTTAGGAGATAGTTCTAGTTTAGATGTTAGTACAAGTGGTGGATCAAGCGTAAAAAAATATAATTAAATGAAAGTATTTCCTATTTTAGGAAATATTTTTTATTTGACATGAATATAATGTATGCTATAATAAAATCATGAATTTGCTTTTTACTTGTAAAAAAAACGTGTTTTTGAAAAAAATAATGAATTTTATAATAGGATGGTAATTGTGAAAAAATATTTATCTTTATTTTTAATTTATTTTTTAGTACTTGCTTTTATGATGGTTGGGTGTTCAAATGATAATCTTCAAAGAATAACGGATGATAATACTTCTCAAGCTATATTTAATTATGAACTATATAAACCTGGTACACAAATGTCTTATGCTTATTTGTGGGATGGCTATGATATGAATAATAAATTTGGTCCTAATATAGCAAAAGAAAATAAGTTAGCAACATATTTAACTTTATACGGCGATATCGAAGATTATTACTATCTAGCATACATTTCAAAAGATACTATCGCAAATGGCATGGAATGGCTTTCGAATTATGAAAAAAATAATCATAATGATACTAATAATTATCATTTTTCTTCATATCAAGATAATAACACTATTGATGAAAAATATTTGTTCATGTATCAAAATCTTAAAGATAAAATGAATGATGATATTATTTATTACAAAACTAATAATTTAAATAAAATAAAATTTGAATTAAATAATTATCAGCTTGCATATTGTGGAAGAAGAAAGGTATTTAAAATCATGAAAAATATTTCTTCGAATATTGAATTAAACAAAGATATTGCTTTATATAATCGTTATGTTCTTTCTTTTAAAGATAATGTAGCTAAAAGTTATGATTCATTTTCTCAAGAACAGACATTTTTAGATAATATGTTTGATTATAATGGCAAAATGCTTGAGGCCTTTTCAAGTGATTGTGAGAAAAAGGATGTCTTTTATTTGCCAAAATTAGGACTTAACATAGCTGGCTCTAGTTTACCTATTAGATGCAAGCTTATTGATAAAAATGAAAAAATGTATGTTTTGCTTCCAAGATATGAACTTGATGGTGGAAATATAATAAATCTTTTAAGTGATGAGGTTGATTTTTCAATTATAGAAGATGTGTTTGGTAATTATAAAAGCTTATTTAGTGAGGCTTTATTTGAAGATACAAAGGATGAAGATGGTAGTTTTTTAATGGCTTTATATAAATATGATGATGTACTGAAGATAATTTCTAAGTAGATTAAAAAAGGCATTTCCCCATAATTAGGAAATGCTTTTCATTTTAGTTATGTAAGTATTCTTTAATATTATTAATAACCTTTTCTCCTAAGCGGTAGTAGGCTTCATAGGATTTTCCACCAGATGAGCGATTTATTGTATAGGTGTTAGGAAGCTGCCACAAATCAGGATTTCCGATTGTTGGCATTGTATCACCAAAGAAGAAGTGATTTTTATCATTCAACCATAATTCAAATGGCTCCTGTTTAAATCCTGGTCCAATTGAGGTATTAAATAATATTCTTTTACCATTCATTAAATCAAATTGTTCTTTATCTAATAATAAAACATTTTTGTTTAAAGCTAAGAAGATAGCTTCACTATCTTGACATAGCTTATTTAAATCTTTATAGGATATTTTTAATTCCTCTTCAATGTTTTCTTTTCTTGTTCGGCTATAATATGAAACATCAGCTTTAAAGAATTTTAAGGTTTTAGCAATTAAAGTACCACTAGTACCAAGTCCAATAACACCACATTTTAAATTGGTAATTTCATGAGGATATGTATCCCATTTAAGCTCCTTATAGCCTTGTAAAAATTCGACAAGCTCGTGAATAATATATTCTGCTACACCCTCATCACCATAATCTCTAATTCCTTTTACAACAATTCCTTTTAGATTAGCATATTTAATATCAACATTAGCAGACTCATAGGAATATAAGGAACAGCACATACCAATATACTTTATATTAGGACAGTTTTCTATAACATAGCTATCAATTTTAGAAGTATATGATAATAATACAGCATCTGCGTCATTAATTCTTTTGATAATTTCTTCATCATTTATAGGTATATCTTTAAAATAGTTTATTTCCAAAGCATATTTATTAAGCTCTTTAAGATGAAAATCTAACATATTAATTGGCTCAATTATAACTAATTTTTTAAACATTGAATTTACCTCCATATTCTATTATAATTATCTTATAATTAATAAAAAATAAAGTCAAGGTGGTAAAATGAAAAGAATCGGATTATATGGCTGTGGCCATTTAAATAAAATAGTTGTATCATGCTATAAAAAGGGATTACTTGAAGGATATGAAATTGTAGGATGTTATAGTAAAACAAAAGAAAATAGAGAGGCAATGGCTTTAAACTTAGGAATTAAACCTTGTGATTCTTATGAGGAAATGCTTGAAAGAAATTTAGATTTTGTTGTTGAAGCGACTAATCCAGCTGCGACGAAGCTTATTCTTGAGCGTACAATTGAAAAAGGAATTAATGTAGTTTTATTATCAATTGGTGCTTTAAGTGATGAGACATATTATGAAATGATAAAGAATAAATGTATTGCATCTAATGCTAAAATTTATCTTGCAAGTGGAGCTATAAGTGGTTTTGAGGTGTTAAGGACTGCAAGACTTATGGGACTCACAAGTGCCAGCCTTACTAATACAAAAGGAGCCCGTGCATTGGCTAAGACAAGTCTATATAATCCTAAAATGGAAAAAGAAGATATGACAGCTTTTAAGGGCAGTGCATATGAGGCGATTAAAAATCTTCCTACAGGAATTAATGTTGGTGTTGCAACGGCTCTTGCTACAAGAGGGGTTCATAATACAAACATTACAATTCAAACTAAGCCGGATTTTATAGGTGATAGTCAGTGCATTGATATTGAATGTGGTGATGAAATTAAGGCTCATCTTGATGTTTATTCTAAAAGCTCAGATATTGCCGGATATAGTGTTGTTGCCCTACTAAAGAATTTAAATAGTCCTATTGTTTTTTAAAAGGAAGTGGTATAAATGAAAAAAGACAAGGCTTTAGCTTTAGTTGATCCTTTAGTATTAAAGGGAATTTGTCATCGTGGATTACATAATGATATTTATCCTGAAAATAGCCTAGGTGCTTTTAATAATGCTATTATACATAACTTAGCCTTTGAGCTTGATATTCATCTTACTTTAGATGGCTATTTAGTTGTCTGTCATGATTCAAATCTTTTAAGAGCTACTGGTAAAGATGGACTAATAGAGGAACTAACACTTCGTAAAATAAAAGAGGAATATCAGCTTTTTGATGGAAGTGAAATTCCTACATTAGAAGAGGTTATTGATTTGAATCAAGAAAGAGTTCCTATTTTTATTGAACTTAAAAGCTATAACCATAATTCAACTAAATTAGCCTTAAAGCTTAAGGAAATACTTAAAAATGTTAAAAATAGAAAAAAATATGTTTTAATTTCTTTTTTTCCAAAATGTCTTTTTTCTTTTAAAGGTGAGGGATTTCAAAGGGAGCTTTTAGTAGGTAATGATACTTATTATTTGTTTAGCTTGAGGCATTTATTTGAAGGCGTTGATGTATCTTTAAATTTGTTTAATAAGGCTTCTGTTAGACGTTATGCTAAAAAGCATTTTGTTAATTGCTTTACTGTTGATAATGAAAGTAAGCTTGAGTTTGCAAGAAAGTTTGCCACAACCTTTACATTTGAAAAAATAGAGCTTTAAGCATTTGATTATTAAGTAAATTTTTTATATGTTAAAATATGAGGCATTGGTGGATTATATGGAAAGAAAAATAGTTGTAATAAATGAAGAAAAATGTACTGGCTGTGGATTATGTGCAAGAGCATGTCATGAAGGTGCAATTAAAATGATTGAAGGGAAAGCCCATCTTATTAGCGAATCATACTGTGACGGGCTTGGTGATTGTCTACCCCATTGTCCTAGTGATGCGATTACAATTGAAACTAAAAATGTCGCATCCTATGATCATGAGGCAGTTTTTAAAAATATGGAAGAAAGAATAATGCCTGAAGGTGAGCTTATTAACTGGCCTATTCAGCTTAAACTTGCACCTGTTAGGTCGCCTCTTTATAATAATGGCCATCTTCTAATTGCAGCCTCTTGTACAGCATTTTCTTATAAAAACTTTTATAAGGATTTTATGCATAAAAGAGCATTACTTATCGGTTGCTTTAAGCTTGATAATTATGATTATACAAGAAAGCTTAAGGATATTTTTGAAAATAATAATATTAAGTCAATTACTATTGTTAGAATGGATGTTCCTTGCTGTGGAGGATTAGTTAAAATGGTAGAGGAGGCTGCTAATATGATTAAATATCAAATTCATATGAGTATAAGGACAATTTCAACAAAGGGGGAATTAGTTGATGCTAGAGTCAAATAAGGAAGTTCTTATTGCTAAAATAATTGGTCTTTTAAATGGACTTGATGGTGAAGGTACGTCGTTTAAAGAGGAGAATATGTTAAGAAGCGCCTTAGACGCAATTAAAAATAATCGTGATTTAACTAAGTATATTACTTTTTTTGATGAAAAGAAAAGAGAATACTTACCAAATTGTCTTACTTGTCAAAGTCCATGTGGAAGAAGTAATGATTATTATATTAATAAACAATCTGATAATCTTAAAAAGGAACAGGAACTTTTAGATTTTTTTAATAATTATAGTGATAAAATGCCTCTTGAAGAGGTTATCTATCAATTAATAAAGATAAGTTGGTAGTTTATTTTTATTGTAAATTATGATAAAATAAAAAGGCTTGTGCCTATAGCTTAATTGAATAAAGTGTAACCCTCCGAAGGTTAAGAGTACGAGTTTGAATCTCGTTAGGCACGCCATTTTGTTATAAAATTCATTTAATATAAGGAGACTATATGGAAAAAATAATATTAACAGGAGATAGACCTACAGGACATCTTCATATAGGTCATTACGTAGGAAGCTTAAAAAGACGAGTTGAGCTTCAAAATTCAAATGAATATGATGAAATATATATTATGATTGCCGATTCACAGGCTTTAACTGATAACGCGGAAAATCCAGATAAAATAAGAGAAAACCTAATGGAGGTTGCTCTTGATTATTTATCAGTTGGTATTGATCCTAAAAAATCAACCATTTTTGTGCAATCAAGAGTTCCAGCCTTAACAGAGCTAAACATGTATTATCTTAATTTAGTAACAATTTCAAGACTTCAAAGAAATCCAACGGTTAAAAATGAAATTAAATTAAGAAATTTTGAAGCATCTGTTCCTGCAGGGTTCTTTACTTATCCTGTTTCACAGGCTGCAGATATTACTGCCTTTGATGCGACTACAGTGCCTGTAGGTGAGGATCAAATGCCAATGCTTGAGCAAACTCAAGAGATTGTTCATAAATTTAATAGTATTTATGGAGAAACGCTTGTAATGCCTAAAATTTTGCTTCCTGAAAATCAGTCTTGTTATCGTCTAGTAGGAACTGATGGTAAGGCTAAAATGTCTAAATCACTAGGTAATACGATTTATTTAAGTGATGATTCAAAGACCGTTAAGCAAAAGGTTATGGGAATGTTTACTGATCCTAATCATCTGAAAGTTGAAGACCCCGGTAATACAAAGGATAACCCTGTTTTCATTTATTTAACCTGCTTTGCAACAAAGGAACATTTTGAAAAATACGCTTCAGAATATCAAAATCTTGACCAAATGAAAGCACACTATGAGCGTGGTGGCTTAGGTGATATGAAGTGTAAGAAGTTTTTATACAACGTTCTTGAGGATATTTTAACACCAATTAGAGAACGTCGTAGATATTATGAGGAGCACCTTGATGTTGTTTATAAAATTCTTAAGGAAGGAACTGAAAAAGCTAATATTCGTGCTAATAAGACGCTTGAACGTGTACGTCATAGTATGAGAATTGATTACTTTGAGGATGAAAACTTCTTGAAAGATAATATTGCAAGATATAAGAAATAATATGAAAAGAAAAACAAAGCTTATATTAATTATTTCTGGTAGTGTTTTATTATTACTTATTTCAGGTATTTTCATTTATTTAAACGTATATTATAAGGCCGTTGATGTTGATAATTATTTAAAATCAAGTGATACAGTTAAGGTAGAAGAAATAAAAGATGGTTATATGTTTGATTCTGCCTCAGATAAAGCTTTAATTTTTTACCCTGGTGCTAAGGTTGATACTAAGGCTTATGCTCCTTTATGTTTTCAAATGGCAGAGAAAGGTTTTGATGTATTTTTACTTGATATGCCCTTTCATTTTGCGATATTTGATATGAATGCAGCTAATGATATTACAAAAAATTATAGCTATAGCTCTTATTATGTTGGAGGACATAGCTTAGGTGGCGCAATGGCAGCTAATTACGCGGCTAAAAATGCTAGTAAGCTAGATGGTCTTTTATTACTTGCGGCCTATCCAACGAAGGATCTATCAAGTACGGATTTAACTGTTTTGACTATCTATGGTGAAAATGATGGTGTTTTAAATCGAAATAAGATTGAAACAGGAAGAACACTTATGCCTAAGGATAGTTATGAATATGAAATTAATGGTGGAAATCATGCTCAGTTTGGTTCTTATGGCAAACAAAAGAAGGATAATGATGCTACCATATCTTCAAAAGTACAAATAGAAGAAACAATTGATTTTATTGTTAAACATTTTAATTAAAGAAGTTGCTTTGGCAACTTTTTTACACATTTTAAGGTATAATAGAAATGTAATTAAAATTTATGAGAGTGAGGTTAATTTTAAGCATTTATTATTAATTAAAAATAAATAGTCAAGACTGGTATATAATCTTTTTAATACTAAAATAGTATCTGTTGTTAAAAAGGAGCTGTTATTATGTATGAAGTAAATGTAATGTCATATGGACCAGAGGGAGAAGATTTAGGTTATAAAAGATACTGTTCAAATGAAGAATTAGAACAATTACTTAAAACCTGTGATTCATCTGAAATCGAATATAAGGAGCTAGATATTCAAAATCAATGGAAACTTGCTTTTGTCCTTATTAAATTGAAAATGGAATATAGGCATATTATAAAGAAATTTATACCTGCAAAGATTGCTATAATAAATACTTTGTAAAGCTATGAAAGAAAAATATTTTACCTGCATTATAGCTATAAATGAACAAGGATTCATTTATACGCAAATAAATCCTAAAACTAAAAAGTTTTGTTTTCCTATTGTAGAAGAACCTAACAATACTTTTGATAGAATGTTTATAACATCAGCTTTATCAAATTTTATTGGACCTCATAATTTGCCAATAGGATTAAATTATAAAGATATAGAATTCACCTATAACAAAGGTGATACAAAAGTAATAATAAGTTATGTAGTACTTTCATTTAAAGGAAACAAAAACTTCACTTCAAATTTAAAATCAACATGGCTTCCACCCTATTATGCGATTGAAGAAGCCTATAATGATGTATCTAAAAAATACCTATCGTATTATAATCAAGGTAATATGCAAAAAGATATATCCGATGATACAAGAAAATTATTTGCTAAAGAATTTATCCTTAATAACATTGATTATTATAAGCAAATAATAGATTTTACTAAACATGTTTTAGCTAATAAAATTAAAACAGGCTGCCAAACGTCTGATGAGGCAGCTAAATCATTTATCTTAAAAAATAAAAAAAATCCATATATAATGAAATATAGGGATTTTTTTACTAAAGAAGTAATTAAAGCTTATGAGTTTTATAATATAGATTAGTAAATTTTTAAAGTGGTGTGAGAAACTAAACTGATATGTTAGGTAAGCCAGCATCACTTTTTTTATTCTTTATAGGTGTCGTATAGTTTTATTTCAATCAATCTAATTTCAAGAGGACTAACTGTAGCGTCAAATGATAATTCTTTGTTATTAATAGTTCCAGTTTTAAATTGAATTTGCGGAGTTGATAGATTCTTTAGACAATCTTTTGTTTCAGGATCAGGAAGTCCGAAAAATCCAGCATTTTCTGCTACATCATAAATCGAACCACTACTACGATTAATATAGGTTTGTCTTAAGTGATAGCTTTTACCAGGAACATTTTTAAGGTTAATATTAAATACTATATTCTTATTAGCCGCAAAAGGAATATACCTATTATGATATGAAAGCTCAAAGTAGTCACCAGAAGCGTATAAATTTGAAAAATGTTCATAATTATAAAGTAAAATAATTATATCTTGGTCTCTTTTAGTGATAATAATTCCTTCATTTTGAAGAATTATTTCTGGCCCTAACTTTGATAAAAATTTATATGCGTAAAAAGCAGGCTTTCTAATACCATTAACAGTATAAAAACCAAGACCTCCATGTAGCATATTATTTGGAAGTTGCGTTTCATCAATTAAATCGGATAAATACCAATGACCGTATGAATCAAGACGATTTAGATTTTCTAAAATATTTTTTACAATATAACAAGAACTAAATATAGTATCAGAAAGAAGATTACGATGAGAGGTTGTAAAGTTGAATTCGGTTAAATAAACCTTTTTACCATAATAGAAGTCTGGTGATTTTATATAATCAATAAATTTTTTAAAATTGTTAGGATCTGTTGGAAATTGTTCTTTATTAACTTGTTTAAAATAATTTGAAAAATTGTTTTCAAAATAATGTACAATTAAAAAATCAGGATAACAGTCATTATTTCTGGCATAGTCTAAAAATTCCTTGTCATACTTTTTAGTTTCATCGCAAAGTGGAAGAAGACTAGGACTTCCAAATTCAATTTTAGAACTTATTTGTTTAATAATATTATAAATTTCCTTGTATAATTTTAAAAAATGAGGTGTATCTTCAACTCCATAAGCATATTTTGAGGTATCTGGTGCATTCCAAAAAGTGAAGGGCCAAGATTCAACCTCTTTAATACCATATCTTTCAATTAAGTGAATAACTAAAGCTTTGATTAGCTTTAAGAATTCTTCGTCATTATTTGGAAGAGAGACAATCATACCATTATCATAATGAGGTATATTATCTGTTAAACAACTTGGCATGTAACTCAATTGAATTAAGGGTTTTATTCCAAGCTTCATAATATAATCCAGTACCATATCAATATAGAAAAAGGAATATGTAAAAGTATCTCCTCTTTTTTTTAGCACGTGCATAGTATCATCTAAGATACCATGAAATTTTACATATTTAAAAGGAATTTCACTTAAAAGATCCTCAATCATTTCTTGATGAGGCTTTGAAAGAAAATCGAAGGCTCTACTTACGGTAAAGAAATTAAGATAGGTAGGCTTTAAAGGAAAAGAATTATTGCAGTCTGCTTCAAAATCCTTAATAATAGAATTTTTATGTTTTTTTAAAGGTAAATGATATTTCTGATCATTATTTTTGAGTAATTTATCCAAATATTTATTAGTGTCAAACTGAGTTAGTAAAATGCCACTTTGTGAACTTGATGTTGTACCTTTACGATATTCTGTAGGTGTAGTATTATAAATTTTTTTGAAAGCTCTAACGTAACCACGCGCATCAGTGAAACCAAATTTAATAGCCATATCATCAAGAGTTAGCTTGTTTTCTAAGAGAGTAGGAATTGATTTAGAAATACGAAGTTCGTCATAATAATCTTGGAAATTATTACCAAAGTACTTATCGAAGAAAGAAGAAATATAAGGGACGGTTAAATCAAAAACATTAGAAAGCTCTTTAAGTGTAACACCTTTATTGTAATTATCATTTAGGTATTTAATTATTTCTCTAAGTCTTGCCAAATATTTTTTAGGCTGTGTTTTTTTAGAATTTGAAATAACACGATATTTATTCATGAATTCAGCAAATAAAGAGTATAGAATTGATAAGTTAGCATAGCGGCTATTATCTTGATATTTTAAATTATAGTTTATTAAGGATGCAATTAGCACCTTAATTTTTTGATAAGGAGTTTTATCAATTTCTAAAGATGAATTACAATCAAATGTTAGACCTTCTCTTTCATCTTCGGGAACTCCTAATTTTTCAAGGTCAATTTGGACTGATAAAATAACAGCATCAGAACCATGAAGCTCATGAATATCATAAGCATTAGTAAGTATAATGTCTTCCTGATTCAATACAAACATGTGATCATTAATAACAATTTCTGTATATCCCTCCAAAACGTAAATAAGCTCAAGCTCCTGGTGCCAGTGAGGCTTGATATCACCTAGTTTATATATGAAAATTTTTAGGGGAAGACTTTCATCAAATTTAAAAAGTTCATATTTTATATTTTCCATATCTTAATTATAGATTAAATAAGTGTATTTTTCAACATAAAGTACAGATTTTTAATATTTTTCGATATTATGAAAACGCTTGAAAGTACAAAAAGTATTAAAAATCAGTCTTAAAAAAATAAATAAAAGCGTTTTCACATTTTTACGAAAAGTATATAATATTGTTGTAATGAGTGGTAATGCCACATATCTTGGAAAGGAGGAGTATGAATTTGAATTCATACGACTAAATTTTATGAAAGAACCTATTTTTAAAGCAACTCATATCGTAAAGCAATTTGGTCCAACAATTGCTTTAAATGACGTTGATATTGAAATTTATCCTGGTGAAATCCGCGGTTTTATTGGTGAAAATGGATCTGGTAAATCAACAATGTCTGCGATTATGACGGGTATTTATCAAAAAACAAGTGGTACAATGGAGTATCATGGTAAACCTTGGGAGCCAACATCAATGGTTGAAGCTCTTGAAGGTGGAATTGGTATTATTGTTCAGGAAAACGGAACAATTTCGGCAATTAGTGTTGCAGAAAACATTTTCCTTGGAGAATTAAAGCAATTCTCTGGTGTTAATTATTTTGAGGAAAAGAAGATTGAAAATTTTTCACCTTTTTATAATTTAGATATGAAGGATTTTGACACTAAAAGTAAGGAATACTTGGATAAGATTTCATCAGCAACAAAGGAAGAAGCTAAGCCTATTCTTAAAGAAGCTTCAGCTGTACTTAAAGAAATGCATAAGAATTTAAAAGATGAGCTTATGCGTACTAATGAAACTAAAAAGCAAGAAATTATTGCACGCTTTGATGAAGAATCTAAAAAAGAATTTGATAAGCTTCAAAATGAATTTGAACTTATTAATAAAAAATATGAAGCAAATGAAGAACATCTTGATGATGTAATCGTCCAAAGACGTAAGGAAAATGATATTAAGGAAGCCAAAGGTACTTATAAAAAGGAAATCAAGAAACTTTATAATGTAACCTATATGAAACTTGACTGGTTGAAGAATGATGTTCAGTACTTAAAAAATCATTACTTAAATGCTATTCATGATTTGAAAAAAACTCATGAAAGTGCTTCTTTAAGAAAGTTTAAAAATTTCTGGTTAACTGCTATTTTTGGATTATTTGTTAATGGTAAGAAGCTTCGTAAGCATGCAGGATATGCTTTATCGAAGATTGGCGTTAATGATATTCAACCTGGCGTAATTACAGCTGCTTATGATATGCAAGCAAGAAAATTAATTGAAATTGCTAAATGCTTAAATAAGAATCCTGAAATATTCATTGTTGATGAAACCACAACTGCCCTATCAGAAACAGGTCGTAACTTATTATATAAAAAGATGAATGACCTTAAAAATGAAGGAAAGTCAGTACTATTCATTTCACATGATCTTGATGAATTAATGGAAAAATGTGATACTTTAACAGTCCTTCGTGATGGTAATATTGTTGCAAATCTTGATAAGGCTAAGGGTGAATTTGATGCTGAGGCTATTAAGAAGTATATGATTGGTCGTGAACTAAAGGGTGATTATTACCGTTCAGATTATGATGGCTCTTATTCAGATCAAGTAGTATTAAAGATGGTTGATGGTATTGAAGGAAATCAATTACGCCACGTAAATGTAGAACTTCACAAGGGTGAAATTTTAGGTATTGGTGGTCTTTCTGAATGTGGTATGCATACTTTAGGTAAGGCTTTGTTTGGAAATATTAAGATTGAAGGTGGATATGTTTACACTGGTGAAAATCTTGATAAGCTGGTTAAGAGTGAATCATTTGCGATGAGTCAAAAGATTGGCTACCTTTCTAAGAACCGAGACGTTGAAGCATTATCACTTAAGACTTCGATTTTTGACAACATTGCAATTGCATCAATTAATAATATTGCAAAATTTAATTTCTTAGTTACTAAGTCAGATGAGAAGAAGCTAGTTAATAAAGAGGTTAAGGAGCTTCAAATTAAATGTAATTCACCACAGGATTTAGTAAGTAAGCTATCTGGTGGTAATAAGCAAAAGGTATCACTTGCTAAATGGATTGCTAACGATTCAGAAATTCTAATTCTTGACTGTCCAACTCGTGGAGTTGATATTGGTGTTAAACAATTTATCTACCAGCTTCTTTATAAGATGAAGCAAGAGGGTAAATCAATCATTATGATTTCTGAGGAATTACCTGAGTTAATTGGTATGTCTGATCGTATCTTAATTATGAAAAATGGTGAAATTACTAAGGAATTTACCCGTAGTAAGGATTTAACCCAAGAACAAATCGTCGAGTATATGATTTAGAAAGGAGAACATATGGAAAATAATTATGGATTTAAGTACTTTAACGAGGAAATAGTTAATGAAGTTGTTGCTTTTTATGATTCTAAATCAGATGACAAGGAACGAGCTTCAGCGTTAAAGGCTAAGGTAAAAGAAAACTATAAAAAATTAGATGCTTCTTTAAAAGAAGAAAATAAGGCTAGACTTGCTCAAGCGAAAAATGATTATTTAGCTAAATTAGCTGATCTTGATCATGAATACGAAACGAATATGCAAGAAAAGCTTGAAGAAAATAAAAATGCTGATGACAAGGAATTAAAAAATATTAGGGTTGGTCTTGCAACAGTATGCAAGAGAGCTAAGATTAAAGAAAATAATTCTTACGTTGAGCAAACTCGTTTAATTAAGATGAAGCGAGTTTCACTTCATCAAGAATATGTAAAGCTTATTTATAATATTACGGGTAAAGTTTCACCTGTAGATGCCTTAAGAGCCAAAGCTTTAGAAGATGTTGCTGTCTTTAATTTGAAAAGAACTCTTAAAAACAAGAAAATGTGGATTAATTTAGTACCACTTCTAATGTTAATTGTAATTATTGCAGCTTATGCAATTGGAAAGTCAATAACAGGCTATAATGGTGATTTAGGCGATGTTATTAATAATGGTATTTTCGTTGCGGTTGTTGCAACAGGTGCCGTCTTCATCTATTCACAAGGTGGATTTGATATGTCACTTGGTAATGCATCTTTGATGTGTGCTACCATTGCTGCTTTAATGTATAATTCAACTCAAAATCTTGCCCTATCTTTAATCGTTGCTATTGTCGTTGGTGCTGGTCTTGGTATTATAAACGCTATTTTAGCTACAATGCTTAACTTGCCAGTAATGGTTATGACCCTTACAATGATGAATATTCTATCTGCTGTTCATGAAGCAATTCTTGATAAGTTTGGTGGATTAATTAATGTTGATTCAGGAATGCTTTCAAGTCCATGGGCTTATGCAGCATTCTTACTAGTATTCTTCGTTCTTTGTTGGTTTATTTTTAACTATACTAAAGTAGGAAGAAGAAATAAGTTTATTGGTTCAAATAAGGTAGCAGCTAAGTTTAATGGTATTAATCTAATGCGAGCTGGTATCATTTCCTTCGCTATTTCTGGTGTTGGTCTTGGTATTTGTGGATTTATCTTCGCTTGTTCAATGTCTGGTACTAAATATGGTGCTACAACAGTTTTAAGTCAAGTTGGTCTTAACGTTGTAATTGCTATTGTATTTGGTGGTATGACTACAAGTGGTGGTCCTAAGTCAAAGGTTAGCTGTGCAATCATCGGTGCATTCTTCTCAGTATTCCTTGATGAATTCTTCGCAGCTATTTCAACTCCAACATTCCAAGTTGGTTCATACTCATTTATGGTTAAGGGTATCGTATTTATTATCGTATCACTTGCCAATATGTGGGATACAAGAAGTAATATGTTAGCTTCAGGAGGTAGTATACAATAATGAAATATGTAGAGCCTATTAAGTTTAACAGTAAGTCAATTGTTAACAATCCTACTGTTAAAAGAAAATCTAATAAATTATTCTGGTCATTATTTTGTCCAGTACTAATGATTTTAATTGCATCTGCCTTATCAAATATGAATGGTACAGGATTATTTAATATTGGTAGTGCATTTGATAACTTCTCAAATATTTTGATTATGGGTCGTACAATGTTAATGACTCTAATCGCTGCACTTGCACTAAATACAAACCTAAATTCAGGTCGTATGGACTTCTCATTAGGTGCAACAGGAATCTTAGCTTGCTTATTTGCATCTTTAATTGTTCCTGGTGTTGATACAATTAGTCATATCTTTGCATTCTTATTCTTAAGTATTTTATTTGGTATGATTCTTGGTTTTATTCATTCTTTAGTTTTAATCTTCACAAAGCTTCCTCCAATTGTTATTTCTCTTGGTATGTGCTTAGTTTATGAAGGTATTGCTAAGGTAGTAGCAGAAGCAACTGGTTCAACTGGAACTGTAAACCTAACAATGGGTTCACACACTACAAGCTTTTTCCAAGAGCCAATTATTCTAATTCCATTACTAATTATTGTGTGCCTATTTATGGCTGGAGCATTATGCTATACAAGATTTGGTTATAATAAACTAGCTTTAGTTTATGATCAAAAGATTTGTGTTGATACAGGTATTAATGAAATTACTCATTGTATCGTATCATTCATCATTGCTGGTGCATTAATTGCAATTTACCAGGTAATGAGCTCATGTGGTACTTCAAGTATTACAATCAATACTAACCTTGCATCAAGTGGTACTGTATTTAAAAACTTCTTACCAATATTTATTGGTGGTATTCTTGCAAGATATAGCAACCAAATTGTTGGTCTATTACTTGCAGTTGTTGGTACAACTTGCTTATACACTTATGGATTTGATAATGCCTTTACTTCAACTGTATCAAGCTTATTAAATGGATTTAGCGTATTCGCAGTTCTAGTTTATATGGTTGATAAGCAACGCTTCATCAACTGGATTAAGATGAGAAAGTATATTCGTAAGGAAAAGAGATTAAATCCGCAAAAAGAAGGAGCTGATTCAAATGAAAAAGCCTAATAAATTAGTTAAAGCTGGACTTGGAGCTTTAGTTCTTGGTACAGGATGCTTTGCACTAGCATCTTGTAACCTTGAAAAGCTATTCATTTACGGTGGAAGTACAATTAATCAGGATGATATTGAGTCATTTGATGGAACAAATAATGCAATTTTCTTTGCCCTTTATAATTACTATGGTTATGAGGGTCAACATTTTACTAACAAATGGTTAGGTATGAATGATGCACTTGCTGATCATGGTGTAACTGTTACTGGTTATGAAGGACAAAAGGACGCTCGTAAGTTTAAAATTTCAATTGACCAAGCTAAAACAGATTTACCATCTGATACAGAAATTTACATGGTAAATAACCAAAACTGGGATTCGGGTATTCAATATGATAAGCCATTTAAGAAATATCACCCAATGGCTGTTATTTCAACTTGTAATGGTGTTGAATTTGCTTCATCTCCAATTCTATCATCAGGTGATGCTATTTCAAATGCGACAATGGGTGGTTTCTCTGATGCTTATCGTGAAGCCTTTGTAAATGGATCTTTAAGATATTTAGTGGCTAAATATTCAGCTCATATTCTTCCAATCTTTGCAGCTTCTGTTGATGCCGTTGATAATGGTCAGGCTATGAAAAATGCTGATGGTACAGCTTTAAGATTAAGTATTACAAACTGGGCTATTCAAACCTTAACTGAGTATGACAAAATGAGCGCAGTTGATTCGGTTTCTAAGGAACATCCAACTTTAAGAAAATTAAATATTGACGAATTCTTTGATAAAAACTCTTCATCTTATGGTGCTGAAAAATTATCAAAGTGGGTATCTGATTCATCTAAGGAGAATATTACAGCTTTATATAATGAAAACGGAACTAATGAAGCTGCCGATAAAGCTTCTTATAGAACTGGTAAACAAATTAAGTGTGGTATTATTGCTCCATCAAGCGTAAATGATACTGTTCAGAGATATATTGATTATATTAAGGACTATTTAGCTGAAGCTTACAATGTTACTATTTTACCTGTTGGTGCAGTAACTTCAACTAATACACAATCAGTAATTGCTAAGCAATTATGTAATCAAGGTGCTGAATTTGTTATTTCTTTGCAGGATGATACAGAAAGAAATAGAGCAGCTGAAATTTGTAATGAAAATAAAGTATTCTTCTCAATTGGTGGTTCTTGTCAAAATCTAATTGATTATGATGCAATTAAGGATTTACCTTATTATGTAGGTTCAATTGGTACATCTCCTGAAGAGGAAAGAAGAGCTGCTAAGGAAATGACAGAGTATTATTTACAATGTATGATTAAGCGCAATGAAGGAGAAGACGCTTTAAAGCAATTCCAAATTGAGTATAAGAAGCTTGATACTACAACTACTCAACAATTATATTATGCTGAATTTAAAAAGGAAGAGGAAGAATAATGGCTACATATTCAATCGATTTATGTGTTAAATCTTTGGCAAGAAAGACCAAAATAGAATTAGTAATTCCATCATTAAATCTTCAAGGCTGTTTAAAGAATAATGATGATGACTATTACCAAAATAGTGAAAAGAAATATCCACTAATTATTTTCCTTCATGGTTTTGGTGATGATTTGAATGGTTGGCAATGCAATACTCCCATTATAAAAATGTGTGAGGAAAATGGTGTTGCGGCCTGCTTTATCAATGGTGAAAATAAGTGGTATTTAAATATGGGTCCAATTGATGATTTCTATTCATTAATTGAACGTGATGTCACTGATTTTCTTTATGGTAATTTTAAATGCTTGAGTAAGGACATGCCCCTTATAATAGCAGGTGTATCAATGGGTGGATATGGTGCATTATATCATTATTTAAAGAATACTGATAAATACGCTGCTTGTGTTGCGCTTTCTCCTGCAACTAAGCCTGATTTCTTAGATGAGTCAAAAATTGGTAGTTTAAGAGATCTATTCTTAGCTAAAAAAGAAGAAACCCTAAATATATATTTATCAATTGGTACAAAGGATTTTATCTATGCTCCATCTATGGATTTAAATGCTTTCTTAACGGAAAACGAAACAGGTGTAGCATATAGAGTTGTCGAGGATGCAGATCATTCTTGGACATTCTGGAGTAAGGAAATACATGAGGTATTTGCTTACTTAAAAAAATTAGATTTTATTAAATAGGAAAAGGAGATTTAAAAAATGAAAAGAAATAGTTTAAAGGTATTAAGTACATTAGGAATGTTAGGACTTGCAGGTGTTGCACTTGTATCATGTGGTAAGAAGGATGATACTAGTACACCAACACCAACACCAGAACCAACTGAAACTCCAGCATATGATCCAGCTGAATTAATTAAGGGTTTTGATAAATCATTATCTGGAACTGTAAAATTAACTTATAATGCAAATTATAATGTAGATGTTAATTCTAATGGTGGAACAGGAAATATGGATTCATTTAAACATCAAATTAGATCTACAACAACTGTTGAAATGGATCTAGGCTCTGACCTTTATATTAAAACATCAAAGGAAGCTAAGGATTTATTAAAGGGTGATACAGTTACTAAGACTGAAGAACTTCTTTATAAATCAGGTGATAAGTATTACTATGAAACATCATCAACTAAGGCTAAGGAAGTTGCTGCAAATGAGGCAAGTGCTAAGGTTAATGAAATTTTAGGTAATGTAACTTTAGAGCAAGCAGGTAAGATTGATTTAGGTGCACTACTTTATAATAAGACTGATAAGCAATATGAATTTGATTATTTATCATTTAGCACATCAGTATCAGCTGATGATGTATTTGAGGATGATTCAATTGTATATAGTAAAGGATCTAATGGTGGTTTAAAGGTAGAAGCTAAGCCATATTATGTTGGATATAAGACAGATGGTGGATATTCAGATTTCTATAATAAGAAAGATGGATATGCTGCTACATTAAATCTTGAGACAAATAATAAGGGACAAGTTACATCTTGGAAGGAAAAATATAATAATGCATCACTTGATTTTGCAATTATGTCAATCCCTCCTACAGTAACAATTACAGGTGAAAGAGGATTTACAGCATCATATGGTGAGGCTATTACTAAAGTTTCATCTTTAGAAAGAGTTGCATCAACTGCATCTTATAAGGAAACAACTGGTGGAACTTATGTTGTTAAAACTTGCGCAAACGGTGATTTCCAACATATGACAGATGTTGCAAATGGTGGATCATTAGAATTAGGTAAGCTTATTTGTGTTAAGGCAACTCCTGCTGACGGAAAAGTGATTGATAAGATAACCGTTAATGGTTCAACTGAAACTTTAATTGACCCTGAAAAAGCTGGTGGATGGTATTGCTTTAATGTTGCTGTTGGTGAAAATAAAATTGATGTAGCATTTAAGGATAGTGCAGCACCTGATACTCCTGCAGCTCCAACATTAAAATTTAAGTATAATGGTACTCATTCAAATGGTACTGTAATGGATATTAATTTATATGATGATAATACATATACAATTACATGTCCTGCATTTGGTAATGCAGTTGCAGTAAAAGGAACTTACACAATGACAAATGGTGTTCTTACTCTTTCTGCTAAGGCTGAAGATATTAAATATATTCAAAATGTAAATAGAACTAGTGTTGAATTTACTGTTTCTGCTGATTATCAAACATTAAATACAAACGCATTTTTCGATTCAACTACTTTATCATTTGCATTTGTAAAAAATAATTAATTTAAATAATGAGACAACTAAGCCCTTTATGGGCTTAGCTTATGTCTAGGAGGTATAAATATGATTCTTGCAAAAAATGAAGATTTAAAAGATAAGGTAATTGTTATTACAGGTGGTGGTGGAGTAATTTGCTCTGCTATAGCTGAAGGATTCTGTGAAGCTGGTGCTAAGGTAGCATTACTTAACTTAAGTATGGAAGCTGCCGAAGCTAAAGCTTTAGATTTAACAAATAAAGGTTATATTGCAAAGGCATATCAATGCAATGTTTTAAAGAAGGATGAGCTTGAAAATGTTCATCAAGCAATTTTAAAAGACTTAGGTCCATGTGATGTTTTAATTAATGGTGCTGGTGGAAATAATGCTCGTGCTAATACAGACGATGAGTTCTTTGAGGAAAAGGATCTAGGAAATATCAAGACCTTCTTTGATCTTGATGAGGCAGGAATTAATTTTGTATTTAACCTAAACTATATGGGTACATTATTACCTTCACAGGTATTTGCTCGTGATATGCTTGGTCGTGAAGGCTGTTCAATTATTAATATTTCATCTATGAATGCCTTTACACCATTAACTAAGATTCCTGCATATAGTGGTGCAAAAGCTGCTGTATCTAATTTTACTCAATGGTTAGCCGTTCATTTTTCAAAAGTTGGAATTCGTTGTAATGCAATTGCTCCAGGATTCCTTGTAACTGCTCAAAATAAGGATTTATTATTTGACAAGGATGGTAATCCAACTGCTCGTGCAGGAAAAATTTTAAGAAATACACCAATGGAGCGCTTTGGTGCACCAGAGGAAATGGTTGCTCCAACATTATTCTTAGCTAATGCAAAAGCATCAAGCTTTGTAAATGGTGTTGTTTTACCTATTGATGGTGGCTTTAATGCATATTCAGGTGTATAGGAGGAATTAATTTATGAAAATGACATTTCGCTGGTATGGCTATGATGATAAAAACACATTAGACTATATTAGACAAATTCCCGGTATGACAGGAGTAGTTACAGCTTTATATACTGTTCCTGTTGGTGAGGTATGGCCAGAAGATGAGGTTAAACGCTTACATGACTATGTTACATCTCATGGTCTTGAGATGGAGGTAATTGAATCTGTTCCCGTATCTGAGGATATTAAGCTAAGACGTGGCGATTATAAGCGTCATATTGAAAACTTTAAGGAAAATATTAGAATACTAT
>OIZF01000203.1_pt1 | contig 42260 bp, 39 predicted proteins | sample 1588471 | NCBI WGS metagenome assembly OIZF01 (sample SAMN03283279) | human gut metagenome | biome: human-associated habitat; material: feces | host: Homo sapiens | place: Peru | collected 2012
TGGAATATGATACCGTCTATCTTCTGGATGTTCTGGATGGGATACTGCCGGAAAAAGTTCTGGTAAATCCGCGGACGGCATCGAAAGAAGAACTTGAAACTTATGAGGAAGAAAGAAGGCTTTTCTATGTAGGTGTGACCAGGGCAAAGAATCAGTTGAATGTATTTACGACGAATAAGCCGTCTAAATTCTGCAGTGAGCTGCTGGGAAAGAGGAATCTGAGAGAGAATCGGCAAAAAGAATATGCAGGAATAAAGAAATGGGGAGATTATAGTCCGGCGGAAACATATGGCGTAAAGGAAAATGGAATGTATCATGGTTCTCAGAAGCAACCGGGAAAAAGCTATCAGGAACTTGCGGATGCACTTGGTGAAGGCATGATTGTAAAGCATAAGAAATTCGAGCTAATTGATCTAACGTAAATTTTGATTTACCGGATAATAGTTTTGATAAAGTCGGTTGGCTGATTTGGGATAAAGCAGCTAATTTTTTTTGTGTAATATTTTCTTCGGCTATTTTAGCGTTAATTGAGTTCAATATATTTTGATGATACTTTTCTAAAAAGATGTCCAGATTATTCATGAAATCCTCCTTATGTAATTTGAAATTTCTATAACTAACATAACACAAAAACAAGAAAAAGAAAAGATTATTCGAAATAGAATATATTCTGGATAGAATGTAAAATATTGTAAAAGAAATAAAAGAAAAAAGTAAAAGAATATTGAAAAAAGTAGAAACAGATGATAGTATGAAAGAAAAAGCACCGTGGGGTGAGAAGCATTCTTGCGCTGGCAGATGGTGTGGATTTCATATCGGTTGGGAGTGTGGCAATGCTGGATAAAATAACTTATAAAGTGCGGCGTGAATAATAGATAAATATCATCATAGAAATTCTGCTCGAACGGTAGCCTATTCTGATATTAGTGGTATGCGTTTTCTATATAGTGAAATCACATAGTGGTGTCAGGCACCAATGTGGTCAACCTAATGTCAACTTAAGACAAGTGCCTGATCAGATTAATGGCTAACGCAGGCAATCAGGTGTTGTAAACGATGAATAGTAGGTACTAAGATTTTTGCTAGTTTTCATGAGATAATTACTTTAAAAAATCTAAGTTTTTTTAGAGGATAATATAGTAATTTAACTAGAATTGGATTTAAAGGTATGATTCCAAATGGTTGCAAGGATAGAATAAGATATAAATTTTTAACTTCCAAGTGAAAAGGTTCCGGAAATTGGAACCTATTAAGTATGGACAAAGTTATTTGTGTAGAGAAAGGGGGAGTTGCGTACGAAAGAAGGTGAGACTAGTGTCTAATCGAAAGAGTAAACCCGAAATATTTGAAGGGGTTAGAGCAGAAGAATATAAAAAAATAAGAAATAAGTGGATACGTTTAGCAGTAGTGGGCACTGGATTACCTTTTATTCTTGGAATTCTCATTAGTATATTTAATGACACATTTAGCATATTAGATTTATTTGGAAATGGTGAGATTATCTTATTGCTATTTTCATTAAATCTTCCTATGGCATTCGATTTGTTTGATATAAAACATTGTGACGATGAAACGTTGTCGTGGGCATTTTGGCTTTGCGTTATTATAATATGTCTTCAAATAGCTTTATATTGCTTAATTAGGACGAATAATTCTGAAAGTGGGAAGGTTAAAAGCATTATTGCCTCAATATGTATGATGGGAGCTTCCGGAATAACATGTGGTTTTTCAATAAAAGCAATATTTCAACATAGTATTACAGAAGATGGAGGTGAAGAAAATAGTGCTAGATGATATTATGCTTATTCTTTCTTATGTTGCTATTTTACTTTCTGTAATAAGTTATGTAATAACATTTAAGAGAAATCTTCGGCAGGAGAAGGAACTACATAAGATAGAAAGCGAGATTAAATTATTTGAAAGAGAATTTAAATATAACAAGAATGAAAATGTAGAAACATATTTAAAAGGATTAACATATACAATAAAAGAGTTGTATCCTAATAGGGATTTTACTATTTCAATTGAATTGGTAGGAAAATGTAATGCGCAAAATCCATCAGAAAGTGAAGTTGTAATTTTGGATTCATATCCTGATAAAGAATACAATATGCAAATGTATTATAGAATAAAAGATAATATTGATTTGAGTTCGATCGTAAAAGATAGTAAAGCATATTTTTTTGTTTCAGATTTACATAAATATGATGCATTAAAGAATCAGGTCAATATAAATAGAGACTTTTTACAGAGATATAACACTAGTATTGTGGTGCCTATTCAGAAAAACGATAAAGAAAATGAAAAGATTATAGGATTTTTGTGTATTAGATCATCGCAGAAATTGGGAAATGTGAAAAAAAATAGAAAACTAATGGATGTTGTAAAGCTAGCAGCTTCTAGGATTTATGATTGCTTAAAAGAAAATGAATTAATCCAGGAAACTATAAAGATAAAAAAATAAAATTTTGTTTAGCACCACTCACTAGGTGTCAGGCACCATTAAATTTTTATAAACATATAAATTCGTATTTACAAATAAGGCACAAGTAATGAAAACAACATTAGTAATCATGGCAGTAGGAAGAACTTGACGGTACAGAAAGGGGCACCTAAATATGAACCAAAATATGAACCTAAATATGAAACGTTTGAAAAAAATACCATGGACATTAATTTTTTTTGTTGTTGGTATTGTTTTTAGTATAATTTGTAGAGATAATCTGGGAATGGATATTATACTGACCATTTTATGTACTCTGCTTGCAGCATTAGTGGAATGGCATATAGAATATGAAAAAGATAAAACATTTTATAATAATGAATTTTTAAAATTGGAACACAGATTAGAGGAGATAAGCAATCAGATCAGTTATACAAATCAGATTACTACTGTGAAACATCCGTATTTTAAAAAAGTAATCGACGAAAAAATGAAAAAGTTCCTGTCTGATAATCAAGAACTTTTATCGGGTATTCATGTTACAAATCCTCATGCGGATGATACGTTTGGAATAGAAGGAATAAGTTATACAAAAGAATTTGGAAGTATTAAAGCGGTAAGTTCTATACCGGACTATTGGGAAGATGATTTTACGAAAGAATATTTGAAAGTGCAAAGCGAACTGATTGATCAGAAGCATGTTACGATCCAGCGGATTTTTATTTTTGAAAAAAAAGAGTGGAAGAAAAAAGAACAGCACATGAAGGAACAGGTGAAGTGTGGAATACAGGTTTTTTATATCGATAAAGATTCTGAATATTTTAATCCACAATGGATGCAAGAGGATTTCCTGATTCAGGATAACGAATTGCTTGTTGATATTGCGGGGAGAACACATAAATTTAGCAAAAATGATAGTGTGGAAGAAAGAATTACAATGAATAAGAATGAGGTTCAGCAAAAGCTGCAACGTTTTGACCGGCTATTAGAAAGAGCAACAGAATATAAATGCTAACTTCCCAGGAATTGTCACAATCTACCATTGGTGTTAGACTGTGAACTTCCAGAAATTTTAAACCTAACCACTTGAATTTGAACCTCTGGGAAAGCATTGGGCAATGCCATTAAGCTAGGTGTTCGAGGTTTTGTTCGAATTTGCTGAATATTACGGTGCGGCAGAGCCGCCAGTCCGGTGTGGCGAGAGCCACCTGTCTGGACTAACATACAATATACGATCCATGATGGCATCAGCAAGAGTACTTTCACCATCACAGATTGGCTGGTACCATTCACTTTCACGGAACTGAGAACAAAAGATCGTTGAAGATTTTTTTCGTCTTTTATGTATCAGTTCAAAAAGATTTCTGGCTTCAACTTCTGTCAGTTTAAGCAGCAGCCACTCATCAATAATCAGTACTATTGGCTTGGTGTATTTCTTCAGGGCAGTCGAGAAAGTTCCATTGTCCCTGGCAGCCTGTAAGTCCAATAATAGATTAGGAAGTCGTACATACCGTACTGAGTAATAGTGCTTGCTCAAGTTCAGCTTGGCGGATCAGCCTTTTCAGACGATTGTTTTTACGGTTGCTGTATTCGACATCAACAAGCATACCGAACCGATCCTCGAACGACACTTCCTTCATTGTAGGATCATCCATCTGGATGCGGAATGCATCCGCTATAGCAGTCAGACACATTTCAATAAGTTTATCGATTGTACTTTGATTTGTCATGATTGTCTACCTCCATAGTATCTGGCTCCTCTGGTTATGCCGTGTGGTGTTTCTGCGGCATATGTTCTGTCACAGTAGAATACTGACCGCTTCTTCCATAGAGTCGTCTGTGAGAGGCAATACGATTGTGATTATAAAATATTTCAACCGGTGTATCTGTTATACGCACATCCACCTTATTTTTGATATACTGATAAGGCACGGAGTAGAACATTCTGTCTACTGCGATGTGATAGTTAAACTGGACGGTGGCTTGTTTCCACTCAGCCAGTTCAAAAGGTGTAGCAGGCAACGGAGCCAGTAATGGCATTTCTTCCTCAAGAAATAAACTGAGTCTGCTACATTCCTTTTTCTGGAATTTACGAGCGTTGTAGGCATCCAGTTTTTCACGGATTGAAGCATTCAATTCCGCAAGAGAGAAAAACTGCTCATTGCGAAGGGCTGCTGTTATCCATGTGGATATCTTTCCTACTGATCCCTCTACATTCGGTTTATCTTTGGATTTCCGGACTCTGGCCGGAAGAATGGCTAGATTGTAATGTTCTGCCATCTCATGATAAGTTGTGTTTAAGGCAGTGTTGTACCAGTCACTCTTTTTATAATTCACTGTAGCTGTACAGTTATCAGAAACGAGCATAGGTGTGACACCGCCAAAGAAATCAAACATCTGGACATGAGCTTTGATCCAGTTGTCGGTTTTCTCATTCATATATGCTTTTACAAAAGCATACTGACTGTAAGTTAATACACCTACAAATATCCATGCATCTGTTATTTCTCCGGTGTCCGGATTAATGATGTGGGCAGGATCACCGGCCCAGTTAACTTCAATCTGTGCACCTGGTTTTCTAGGGATATGCATGGTAGCCCTACGTTTTTCTTCATCCTTCTGGATGTAGTAGCAGAACTGAGAATACATTAGAGGCTCTTCGCTGCTCATACGACACTCCTCACAGTATTCTACCCAGAGAAGCTTTTTGTTTACGCTGTTCCGCAGAAGTTCTTTGCGGATGTAGTCAAAGTTTGGCATTGATGCTGAACATGACAGATCAATGTGCGAGGTATATGGTTTGGATAAAGAACTACGCGAGTAAACTCGCATAATTACATAGGTGATTTCCACTTCCGGACATCTGATTCCAAAATTTCCGGAAGTGCGATTTCATCGCACAAGAATATTCAAATTGACGATGTGAGGATGATAATATGGATTCAAAAGAAACATTTGAAAATGCAAAACAAGAACTTTATAACGTGGATACAGTGATTGATATAAAACACAATCCGGTTATTTCAGCATTTATTTCATCAATTAAAAAAGTTCCGATTATTGGAGATTTAATAGATGATTCTTTGGAATGCACTTTGAAAGATTTTCAGAGTAAGAAACAACAGCAACTATTAGAGGTTATTAGCAATGTACCTGCTGGGATAGTTACCCCTGATATGGTGAGTGATGTAGAATTTATTATGAGTTTTGCTAAAACAAGGGATGCAGTTAATAAGGTGCTAAATGGTGATAAAGTAAAATATTATGGGAATTTACTGGTAAATGGGTATTTAATGGAAAGAGAGAAGATAGCAACAGATGAATTTGAAGAATATTTGGAACTGATAAATTCGCTTTCCTTTAGAGAACTGGAATATTTAGCATTTTTTCAAGAGTGTGCACAAAGATATCATGGAAGACTGATATACCAGAATTGGAAAGAATTTTGCAGGGTATTTGAAAATAAATTTCCAAATAGAAATGTATATTTTGTTTTTAAACGTTTACAACGAACTGGTTTTATAAGTGAGGTCATAGAAACAGCAGATGTTGAAGGAGAAACGTTGTCATTAGATATTAATTCTATAGGTTTTGAAACAGAGTCGGAATTTTCAAGATTTAATGAGATTGTACTGAAAAAGTTTTGATAAAATCATAATAAAACAAGATAACAAGGACCGCAGATCAGATCGTCTGCGGTCCTTGTTATCTTGTTTTATTATTTTATATCACGGATACATTCTTTGGTTAGCTGAGTAGATTTCAGTATCCATTCTAATTCCTGCGTGGTGCAGTCAGATAATAAATTCTGCAATTTTTGATAAGATGGGTTAGAGAGTACTGTGTTATTCATATCTGGCGAGAAAGCACCAATGGTAGCAGTTTTAGATATGGATGAAGACATGATGATGACAAGGATGTCAATGTTTGAAAATGAGTTTTAAAAAATTGTCCAAGATATAATGAAAAATAGATTTTAGTAAAAATAGCAGTATTATGTATAAAAATATACAGTACTGCTGTTTTTATGTTAATATGAAGAAAGAATTAAAGCCACCTATGGATCATTATGTATATAAGGAGACGAAGTATGATTAAATATCCACTATACGTTACGTTAGATACGAACATTTTTGATGCTAATAAATTGGACTTTAGCCAAGATAGTACATTAGGTTTACTTGTTAATCATGCCAAAGCTGGAAAAATAAAGATTGTATTAAGTAACATTGTTTTAAAAGAAGTAGAAAAACATATCATAAAAGCGAGCGATGGAGTTTGTTCTTCATTTCGTGGACTGCGAAAAGAACTAATAAATGTAGTGTCGGATAAATTCTTGGAAGAAATTGGGATAGAAACTGATTTATTAATGCTGAATAAAGAAGAATACAGGACAAAGAGCCTGAAGATGTGGAAAAAATTTTTGGAGAAATTAAATCCAGAGATATTGAATTTGTCATTAGTGGATTTGGATGGGATAGTTTCTGATTATTTTGCTATAAATCCACCATTTGAATCTAGTGAGAAAAAAAGAAAAGAATTTCCAGACGCATTTATTGCAAATCAAATTAGAAAAAGATTTGGTGAGGATGAAGTAATTGCCATTATAAGTGATGATAAAGGGTTTAAAAAGGCTTGTGGCTATTCTGAAAATCATATATTTTACCAATCGTTAGGTGAATTATATAATGCAATAAATCGTCAAGAGCGAGAATATAAAGAAATTGTCCGAATAACTAATTCGCTTATAGGCAGGTATATTTCTGAGATAGAGGAAGAAATAAAGAATGAGGATTGTGTTGAAGTACATGGGTTATCGTGTGATAGTGATGGAATAGAAAGTGGATATGATTATAGTGATGCGGAGGTTGTTTCAATTAGAGGTATTAGTAGTCGTGTGAGAAGCATTGACGAGATCACAGATGAAACGGCGTGGGCTACATTATTATGTACAGCAAGTATAGATGTTGTGTGCTCCTATGAGGATTATGACAATGCTGTGTGGGATTCAGAAACTAGATCATATTATTGTTTGGAAACCAAAAAAAATCTTGAAAAACATTTGGCAAGATTTGGAATAAGAATTGAATTAGATCGTAAAGAAAATAATTTGAAAATCGTTCCATTTAAAGTGATTTTAAATGGTGATACCATTCGTGACCGTTTCGAAATAGATGAAGAAGAGTATGATGAAATGGATATAATAAATCAAGAGAGAGACCTGTATGGACTGTGCTCGTTGGATAAGTATGAGGACTATTTGAATGAAGAATTAATAGATTCTTCTTTTATGAATGATATAGTAGCAAAATTTGAGAAAATTAATGATTTGTATCAAGAATACGAAGATATAGCGTGTATATATGACGAGTTCTTGTCAGTTATTAGAGATACAGAAAAAAGTAACAGTATAAAACAATTGGTATTAGGGATGAAAGATATTGAAGGGTTCCCAGTTCCAACTGATATAAATAATATGACTTCTGATGAAAAAGAAGAAATAGACTTGTGGGCAGATAAATCGTATGAAAGATTGTATAAACTTAGTGAACAACAAGGATTACCAGATAATTTTGAATATGGAGATACGATAGAGATACATAACAGAATGGAAACCTACCAATTTAATATTGGTAAATTTTCAGGAGTAGTAGAAGCCGGTGATCAGGAGGATATTCCGTTATCAATAGAAGATGGGGACGGAAATATAATATCGAAAGGACATGTGACACTTACGGTGGGATATATGGATTTTGATGAAGATGGTGGCGCTGGTGATGGTATTGAGGATGATGTAGAATATTATTACGAAAACATATTAAATACGTTAGAGAATATTGCAGAATTTATCGAACAAGATATTAAGCGAGAGAAGGCTATCACAGATAAAATTGAAAAATATTCAAAAAATAAGAGGGTACAAAAGGGCTAGGAGTATATATTAATACGAATTGAAGAAAGGACAAGAAATGGTCGAATATTTATGGGATGGAGAAATGGACTGCGGCTGGGAAGACTTAGGTGAAAAAGTGGTGGATATAAGTAGCAAATTTGTTGATAATTTGTTGGATCTAATGTCATTTTCTTATAACGAAGAAGCAATAAAATTAATAACAGAGGAGAGTTTGGGGAGATTTCAAAATCTTGCTAAAAAACTGGCTGAAGAAATACAGAATGGATATTATTGCCAATATGAGGATATGGAGAACGTTAATGATAACGCATTTAAGCTAAATAGCTGGATTTTGCTTGGATCACTCACAGAATCCGCGTTGCAAATATTTTTAGCTTTCTATATGGATGATTATAAAAATTCAAAATGGAAACAATGGGAAAATATTGTTGTGGATGAAGTAAAGACTCCTATTATTGATTCAATAAATGGATTAGTGCAACAGGGAATTCTTACTTCCAAACAGGGTAAATCACTTAAAGAAACTATTAAGGAAAAAATAAAAGAGCATATAAACGAACATCCGGTTCAAAGAGTTATGTTAGATGAAATCATTCAATATTATTCGTTTCAAAAACTTATGGATGATGATGAGATATTTTATCTGAAATCAATTCAGTCAAATAGAAATGGAATACACTCTTTTGAAGAGAGAACTATAGGTACATGGGATAATCTACAGTATTGCGTCAGATTTTGGTGTTATTTATTAGAATGGATTATGAATCGTCTGCCAGACGTTCCGGATTATAATTAAATGCTGTTCTTTTCAGACAATTGAATGTTGCAAGACCGCACCAATAAAATTTTTTAATGTTAGTGTTGAAGAAAAGGAGTAAAAGGAAAACATGATAAAATTCTTACATGATTGGTTAACCATAATTATTGCAGCGCTGTCTTTAATAATGAGCATAATAATAAATAAGAAAAATAGTAAACAAAATTGTGAATATAGAGAAAAAATGCAAGAAGTTGAATTTGAAAAAGAAAAAATACACCAAAGAGAAAGAAAAATAGACGAAATGTTTATGCAATTAAATAGCCGTTCTAATTTAATTCCTTATTTTCACTTGATTTTAGATGATTCTAAGATTGAAAAAATAATTCATAATGGTTCTAGGCAAATAAAACTAGTAATAGGGTTGATAAATATCGGAAAAGAATCAGCAACAAATATAATGCTATTTCCTATGGGAGAAGGATTAGAGAATTACCTTGAAACATTATACGAAAAAGAGAACAGTTATTTTATACATGATTATCTTAGCCAAAATTTTGCTTTATTTAAAGAAAATGTAACATTCAGCATAGTAAAAGAAATTCCTAAAGATAATGATGGGAAAATTGCTAATTTTATTAAATTTAAAATAAGATTTAGAGATTTAATAGGAAATTTATATGAGCAAGAATTTGAATTTGGTTATGATGATTATGTTGTGAATGGATTTAACTTAAAAAGTTCATCTAGTGTTCCTTACTTAATAGAAGAATAAAATATTATCAATTTCTATATTATTTTAACTTCTTTTTATATGATTAGCAGAACTTGAGTTTTACCTTTATTCATAAATGTTGTGTTTTTTGCAAGTCCTTTTTGTGGGTAATTGTAAGACTGGAAAAGATTGAACTCACAAGGACTCGGTCTTGTTGGGGTCAGGCACTGTTAACAAATTGTTAACAGTAAGGACAATGCATTGACAAACAGTATCATAAATGATAATATCAAAAGAAAATCAAAGGCAATGAGGAAAAAGTGATGCAATATTATGATGAAGTACAAGAGGTCAATGAAAGAAGAAAAAGGCGCATATTAGCATATTATGAATATATAGATGCCAGAACAAGGGACCAGATGGCAGAAGTAGTTCATAAGTTGACTGAGCAGAGACAGAGTCAGGGGTTGTCCCAACAGAATATTGCGGAAGCGACCGGAATGGCAGCACCCAATATAGCAAGGCTTGAGAGCTGCAAGAGAATTCCAACGATGCAGGTACTGGCGAAATATGCGGATGCGGTTGGAATGGAGATTAACATTGAAGTAGTTCCAATTGCTAAGAACGCAGCGGAAGAGGATTAAAATTTTAGCGAAGGAAATGGAATCCTTCGCTAAAATTAAACTTTAAAAATATCATTAATGATAATGAGAAAGAAGATAATGGCAAGAAAGAATAGAAAATGGTTTCAGGGAGCAATCTATCATATTATGGCTCGGGGAAACTATAGGCAGAACATATTTAAGGACGATGAAGATTTTAAGGTGTTTTTATTATTAATGCAAGACGCGAAAACGAAATATGGTTTTAAGCTGCATGCATATTGTCTGATGACGAATCACTATCATCTGTTATTGGAAACAGAACAAACGGAAATATGGAAAATTATGAAAAGAATTAACCAGATATATGCAGCATATTACAATGAAAAATACCGGTTAACGGGCCATTTGTTTCAAGGAAGATACAAATCCTGCCTTGTGGAAAATGATTCATATTTTCTACAGACAAGCAGATATATTCACTTGAATCCGGTAAAGGCAAAGATGGTACCTCGCGCAGAAGCATATCCGTGGAGCAGTTATAGCACATTGATCGGAATGAAGCAAGAAATGATTGTAGAGGTTAAAAGAACCTATGCTTATTTCAAAGAACCACAGAATTTTGCATATCGTAATTTTGTGGAAGATACAACATTGAACAGGTATGAGGCAGAGATTCAGAAGAGTATGGGGGAGGATGATTTATGGCTACCTTGGTGAAAAGTTTTGCGATACAAGGAATTGATGGATATCGAGTAGACATTGAAGTAACTACATTAGATGGACAACCTATGCTATCAATAATTGGTCTTGGAGATTTGGCTGTAAAAGAGGCGGGAGAACGTATTCAGGCGGCGATGGATTCGTGCGGATATGATTTTCCGAAGAAGAAGGTAATTATCAATTTGGCACCGGGAGACAAAAAGAAGCGGGGATCACATTTTGACCTTGCAATGGCAATCGCCCTTTTGCAAGAGACAAATACAATTGCCGCAAAACAGCTGGAACAGTTTGGATTAATCGGTGAATTGGCGTTAAATGGCAATATACGATCGTGTACAGGAATTCTGCCAATGATTATGTCTGCTGCACAAAACGGAATTCAAAAGGTTATAGTGCCAAGAAGTAATTTGAAGGAAGCAAAGTTGGTGCGTAATATAGAGGTGTATGGGTTTGGAAAATTGTCGGATGTCATTCGCTTTTTAGAAGGAAAAAGTACCGGAGATGTAATGAATCAAAGCAAAGAGACTCAACCAGATGTTTTTCGGGAATATGCTCTGGATTTCGCTGATGTAAAAGGACAGAATGATTTGATCGAGGCTGTTGTCCTTGCGGCAGCAGGAGGACATAATATGCTCATGATTGGAGAGCCTGGGTGTGGGAAAACAATGATAGCAGAACGGATTCCTACAATTCTGCCGAAAATGACAGAAGAAGAGTCACTGGAAGTGACGAAGATCTATAGCATATCGGGGATGGTCAAGGATGGAAATACTCTGGTTACGAATCGACCTTTCCGGGCACCGCACCACAATGCATCATTAAATGCTCTCATAGGGGGCGGCGTCAATGCAATGCCAGGAGAGGTGTCATTGGCACACAACGGTGTACTTTTCTTAGATGAGCTCGCAGAATTTTCAAGAAAAACGCTGGATGCACTCAGACAGCCGGTAGAAGATAAAAAAGTATCTATTTCCAGAGTAAATGGTTCCCATACATTTCCTGCAAATTTCATGTTTGTGGCAGCAATGAATCCATGCCCGTGTGGGTATTATCCCAGTGAAAAATGTCGTTGTACAGATTATGAGATCATTAAATATCGCGGAAAGATTTCGGGACCAATCATGGATAGAATTGATATTCAAAAGGAAGTGCATCCGGTTGCCTTTTTCGATATAGAAAATTGTGCTCAGGCACCTTCCTCAGAAGAATTGCGGGAAAGAGTGGCAAATGCACGACGTATACAACAAAGAAGATATATGGACGTAGAAGGTGTAAATGTCAATGCGCAGATGGGGACATCCTTGATGAAAAAGTATTGTGCTCTGGATGAAGAATCTCTTCAGTTACTAAAAACGTCCTGTGAGAAGTACGCATACAGTGCCAGGGTTGTACATAAGCTTCTTAGATTAGCGAGGACAAGCGCAGAGTTAGATGGAGTAGAAAATATTAGGAAGAAGGACATTGAACGGGTATTAGAATGCAGAGATTTGGACAAAGGCAACAGCAAAATGATGGTAGTGAATTAGTGTATTGGATCTGGCTAAGAAAAGTGAATGGAATTGGCTGTCATACAGCGCACAAGTTACTCGAAGTTTTTGGAGAACCCAAAAGGATATACGAAGCTGATTTTGGCGAATTATGCAAAGTTGAAGGGATCGGAAAAGAGAAAGCAAAACAGATACTTGAGTCAAGAAGCCTTGCAGAAGCAGAGCGTGTCCTATTTGAGTGTGGAAGGAACGGAATAGGAATCCTTACTATGAATGATTGTCGGTATCCGGAAGCGGCAAAGAAAATAATAGATATGCCAACACATTTATTTTATAAGGGAACATTACGATCCAATTCCATGGGCACAGCAATTGTGGGGGCAAGACGATGCAGCAAAGAAGGAAAGGCCCAGTCAGTAAAATATGCCATGGAATTGGCAGAGCAAGGAATCCCAGTCATAAGTGGAATGGCAAAAGGAATTGATTCATATGCACATACAGCATGTCTACGGGCAGGCGGTTATACAGTTGCAATCCTTGGGAATGGATTGGATATTTGTTATCCGGCAGAGCATAAGATACTGATGCAGAGAATAGCGGAACAAGGATTGCTATTGTCAGAATACGAACCGGGAATAAAACCGAATGCAAAGCACTTTCCAGCAAGAAACAGAATAATTGCAGCGTGGTCAAATAGAGTGATCATTGTGGAAGCCGGTAAGGGGAGCGGAGCATTGATTACCGGAGACATTGCCAGAAAATATGGTCGGGAAGTAAAAATAATTATTGATTTCATTAAAAGATAGAGCGATTAGAATACAAATTCTGATAAATATAATGGAAATGCTTGAGGCGGTAGGAGAGATATGATATTCTATAAAAGGTGGTGAAGTTTTTTCTGGACAACAGGGGAGACTTTGCCATTTTTGGTATTATTTGTAAAAAAGGCAGAAGAACAGAAATTAAGTAAAGTGTGAATGAATTAAATTCCAAAGAGAAAGTGTGGAGACGGATATGGAGTATATTACTGCTAGACGGAGTGAAACATTATTGAATGAACCGTATGAAATTACATATGCTGACATCAGAAGAATGTATTATGAAAACCTGCGGGATGCCGAAGAATGTCGGAGAGTTACGGAAAGTAGTAGGCGGGGAGAAACTTACTACGCAAATGATGGAAGACCTGGTGAAGAAAAAATTGCTGATTTTCACAGTGCATTTTTTAAAGAGGTTCTTTATAGAGACATGAAAACGGCTGGTTTTATGATGCAATATCCACACGGCATCGTAATCAGACAGGGAGAAAGAAATAGTTATTATCGTGGAGAAAATCAGATTTTTCCAAGAAGTCAGCCATCATTATATCGTTCTTTGGAAAAATTCTCTTCCGAAAAAGAGAGGCAACTATACCGTTTGATTGCAGATATGAAAATAGCTGAATTTGGAATTTTCATTTGCAGATTAGGAATTACACAGTTTTGGCTCAATAATTATGGATCAGTGTTGTTCGAACCGCTTGCACAGCATTACGGATTGGAAACAGAATGGCTGGACATTACGAATGATTTTAATATTGCGTTATTCTTTGCAACTTGTGCATGGGATGGAAAACAATGGTACCCGCTCACGAAAGCGGATACGGAAGGGGATTACAGTAGGCAGTACGGTGTTCTTTTCCATATCCCTCAGTGGCAAGCAAAGGGGCAGAGTATGATGGATGGGTTGGAAGTCGAAGGGAAGGAAAAATATATACATAATTCCATACTTCCAATAGGATTCCAACCATTTATGAGATGTCACAGCCAGTATGCGTATGGAATTCATATGAAGGAACCATATCCATTACAGAATGATTTTACATTCGAAAAGCTTTATTTTCGACATAACGAAAAATTGTCAAAAGATGTGTTTGAAATGATGGATGGAGGAAAAAAGGTATATCCCCAGGAAGGTCTGGATGAATTTCAGGATGTGATACAAGAGATTAGGAATGCAAGCGTATTTTCAGAAGAAGCTTTTCAATATGCATTCGAGAAAAACAATTACTTTAAGGACGCTGATGTAGTGCAAAAAGAATTAAGGGAAGATCAAATATTAGGTATTCCTATTCGGATAGATGCGAATAAACATCCGTTTAAGGTGTCACGTCAGAGGATACGACATTTAAATATGAGATATGAAGGATTCTCAATAGAAAAGGCTTATGGAATACAATTGCGCATGAGGAAAACTTTTATGAAATGAGTAATTGTAAAACAGCATATTGTTTGAATCCAGAGGGAGAGTACGGATATGGGAGTTAATGATAATCCATTTGAATTTCATGAGTCAGATTGCTATGTGGCATGTGTTGGCGAAAACGGCGGTACGGATAATTTTGATATCAGAGAGGGATTTAAATCATCTGTAAATATTATGATAAATGCAGTTGAAAATGGAGAATATGAAGATACATTAATATATCCAGTTGTTTATAATGCAAGGCATAGTCTTGAACTTAGTATGAAGATTGTTCTTGAATATTTGATTTATATTTCCAATTTTAGGAAGGTACCCTTTACAGAACAAGATAAAAGAAGAATATATACACATGACATAACCGTGTTGGATTCTATGATTCAAAAATACTATTTGTTTGATAATAGAATTGTAGAAACATATGATAAAGTGCGTCCATACTTGAAAGATTACTATTTTGACAAAAAAGGTGATGTTTTCAAGTATGAGTCGGACCATAGTGGAAATCCCCACTTAATTAAATTGGGAATTAGTGCCATCAGTTATGATGTGTTAAAAAGAAAATACAATGAAATGATGGAGTATTTCGATTCATTGATATTTGAAGTGATGTATTTGTGTAGGGAATATGGCATGGGCACATTTACAAAGCATCTTTCACGCAAGGATATTCAAGATATTGCAAAGATATTACCACCTAGAGAGCATTGGAAAGATGCAGTCTTTGCTGAAAAGAAAGACCTTATTAAGAAAAAATATAAGATAGGATCAAAAGAATTTTCTGATACCATGAATATAATTCAAAAGCATATGGAGTTTTGTGTTTATTTAGGAATGGAACAAAAACTTGGCAACATTCCAGAAAACGAATTAAGAAAGTATGCAAGGCTGGTTATGGAGATGAACGGAGACGATCTGTACAAAGTAAGTAAAACCAAGGTAGAACAAATTAATGTAACAGAAATTAGTTTAACACAAATTCATCGAAAGACAGCGAAACGTCTGGAATTATCCAAAGATATTTCAGATGGAATGCTTATTTGGTTAATGGTGTTTCGTCAATATGGGAACTCGATGGAACTATTTACAGAAAGAGCAGAAATAATCCATGAACAGTTTGAAAAGATGAATTTTCAAAGACATGATACCCTGAGAAAAGTTGAAAAACGTGAAGTGTTTAGAAAAATACTTTTGGGAATGAGGCGCTGTGGGCAGGTAACATATCATGAAATAATTAAAAGTGAGTTTGAAAACAGTGGTAAGGAACTAATAGAGTATGAATTGTAGTTCTAGTGCAGAAGAAGGCACTAAACGATGTTTTAGGATAAAACGTAACAGGATAGGAAAAAATGAGAGAAATTATCAGTGTACTTGTGCATACAAAATCATATATTGAAAATATGGAAGCAATACAATACTTTTGTAATGCAACAAAAATTGACAGTATAGAAATTTATTTCATGCCACCCCTTGAGGAGAAAGGAAATGTCCCTGTAAAGGCAGGAAAATACACGCAATATAGCAAAGAAAACAGGAAAATAAATGGACGTATTAAAGCGGAGCTGTTTGACTATATTGTATGCGAAGAGCAGGAAAAGAAAAAAGATTCATGCTTGACTCCGGTTATATCTTATGCAGAGTGTAAAGAGATTCTTCGATTATTTTTGGTTGAAAGAAAAGAATTTTTAGTGACGGAGGAACTTCGAATTGACGAAACTTTTTATTACACATACAGACACAAATATTTGTTTCACGAGTTACAGAATTTTTGGACAAAAGTCTGTGAGAGTGGAGTGATTGATGATTGGTCAGACGCACTTGATAACAGACTTGAGCTGATGAGTATATGTTTAGATAAGTGTAAGATAGAAGCACTAAAGCCCCAGAATAATTGTACAGTGATGCATTTGAAGTATCACATCTCGTATTTATTACTTTTGATTACAGGAACATTTGATAACCTTGCTTGGTTGATTAATAATCTGTATTCATTGGGATTAGAAGAGAAGAACCGACAAAAAATCGATTTGTTGAAAGGAACATTCAAGAATTATGTGAAGACGAAGTCATTAGAACTTTACAAGATAATGAGCGAAGATGGATTTGATCATAAAATCAAAGCAATAAGAGAATTACGTGACCGAATTGTACATCGAGATTTTTTGCAGGCAGTTAGAGGGGGAAATCATAAAAGTGAGTATGATACAAGTTATTTGTATTTAGATCTGAGTGCATATCAATTATTGAGACAGGCAGGATTCGAATCAACGGCGGTTTCAATTAAAATCGGAGACAATGTTTGTGTTGACATGATGAGTTTTGTCAATTTTGCAGAGCAATTGGTAGTACATATTGTAAATAGTATGTTGAAAGTAATTGCGAAGGAAATATATGATTCAGAAGAAAATATTGTTTTGTGGAAAATGTTTGATTTTCCAGAGAAACCATATGTTCTTTAGAGTTGTCGCTTGACATCGGCAATTTATCAAATCATCAATTGAAAAACAGCGGGCAGTTTAGGGATGGAAAAATAAGTTAGAGTTTGTTATAATAATAGATAATTAGCAGTTATCCTTTAGTTAGACGGTTTAGGATGATATTTTGCTGATAATATGTGGAATTGGGAGGCGACTACTATGAACGATTTTCCTGAATTAAGTGTAATTATACCTGTTTACAATGTTCAAAGTGAATTAAGAACGTGCTTGGAATCTGTAATTAATCAGTCTTATCGGAATATGGAAATAATTATCATTGATGATGCATCTACAGATGACTCTGCTCATATTATTGAAGAATATGCTGCTAAATGCCAACTTATAAAACCAGTTTTTCTACAGAATAATATTGGTGTAGGGGATGTTCGAAATCATGGAATTTTTTTAGCGAGAGGGCGTTATATTGGATTTGTCGACGGCGATGACTGGATTGATATGTATTTTTATCAAAATCTAGTTAATTCTATAAAATCCAATGATAGTGATATTGCTATATGTGGTATAAAAACAGAATATAATAATTCACAGAATTATCAATTGCGTTATAAATACAATTCTGAAAATTGCATCACCGGAGAGTATGCATTAAAACTCCTTACAAAATCCGAAAACTATGGATACTTCATAACTCCAATTGTCAATAATAAAGTTTACGATGCTGATTTTTTAAAAAATACAGATATTTTTTTTAACTCCGCTCGCAGCTTCCAAGATGATTTCTTTTCGTTTTTTGCAATTTTATACTCAAAAAAAATATCTTTAGTAACAGATACATATTATCATTATTATCAAAGACAAAGTTCCACAACTCATACATTTTCCAAAAGACTGGTTACAGATTGTCTTGATACTTTAGTTCAAATCCGCGATATTTTGCAGAAAAACTTGTGTCTGGAGAAGTATAAAAAAGAGTATTATTCATATGTAGAAAGGCTGATAACGTCTCTTCTAGATATGCTTATAAGAAAAGAGCAAGATTCTATTACCCAAAAGGAATATCTCAAGTATATTGTTTCGAAATTTAGTAATTATTTTACCATTTCAGAAGTTATTGATTATATTGATGCAAGTCGTATTTTTAATTTTTTTGATTTATGAGTGATTAAAATTACCCGTTTCTAGTTTGCAAAAACCAGAAATGGGTATTATATATTATGTCATTTTAAAATATAGGAATCCATGTAAACGTTGTATTTTTCTTTAAATGAAAGAACATATTTTTGGTCAGGTGTATTGTCCAGACGTCCCAATGCTTTGTAAATATGTTTAAGAAGAAAATACTGGTGATCCTGTATTGCTTTTTCAATATGCTCATCTATCCATTTATTAATAAACACTATGTCATTAAAATCCCCTATTTTTCCGATTGCTTCTATAATACTTGCTACAGTAAAGTAATTTTGTTCTATATCCATCTGTTTAAGCAGACTCTGACGACCTTCATATAATTTTTTCTCACCGATAATATCCGCCATATGTTCACGTATGTGACAATTAGGATTGAAAAGAGAATTGATTATTATTTGGTTTACATCTTCATGTTCAGTTGTCATAAGGAAACTTTCTAATTTATAACGATTTAAGTCAACTGAGGATGCCTTAGACCGAGAAAAATAGTCAATGATCCATGGAATAGAAATTTTTAACAGCTTTCTATGTTTTGCCAACAATAACATTAAATCGGTTTTCCAGGTTAAAATTTCATCGTCAATATTATTATAGTTAACAAACAGTGTCTCCATGAAATTGCGAACAAATGTTTCGGATATTTTTAAATCATTACAATTAACCAATAAATTATAATATACATTTAATAATCCTGAAAAGAGTTCTGTTTTATTATCATTTAAGGCATGAATTATTAATGCTTCATAGTCTTTAAAAAATCCCACTAATTCTTTTTCGGTATATTTGTCAGATGATTTATTCAAAATATTTGTAATAATGCTGATGTTAGAGCCAAAATATTCTTGTATATAATCAATAAATTTTTCTCGTGATTCACATACAAGGTTGGTAATACCACATAAGTTTAACGCTTCATGAAAATCTGATAAGTATTGATTTTCATTAATAAAATTTCTTATAGTGGCTGTTAAAAATCTCAAATTTGAAGGATCGTACTCTATATACGTAAGGTGGGTCAGATCAAATGGGATTTTTGAAGATTTTTGTTTAATCATAAGTATATTTTGCGCATCCTTAAAAGAATGTGCTATACCCAACTCATAAAACACATTTGGATTATATGCAGTTAAATCAGCGATAATGTATCTTGACTTTAATATTTCAGTTAATATTTTATTTAAGATTGGCTTAGAACCGGCAATTTCATCTGCTCGATTACAAATTAAACCATTATCATTCAAATCTTTTTTGATTGTTCCATAGATATAGTCGAATTCCGGACTGAATGGCATTAACATAAAACAGCGATTTTTTTCTATAGGTATTTTGTCATTGATAAATTGTTTAGGATAAATTTTATAATCTTTCACAGTAGCTACCTCCCACTCTTCCGTATAATATAGTAACCTGCTATCCTTAAATTTTCTCATACTGGATAACTGCTAATTATCTATTATTTTGTGAATACCATGGCGACGATAACGGTTGTAGTTCCTTTTTTGAAAAAATTGTTGGACTGTTCTATAATTAAAGACGAAAAATCCCTTGTGCATTAACTAAAACTGTTAATGTCACAGGGGATTTTTCGTCTGAAGGTATTTTTATAAATTTCATAATTACTCCTATTGAAATTAGTACCAAATACAGTAGTATGATGCTTATAACAAGATAGGAGGATTCAAAAATGAGATTAGAAGATAAACTGGAAGCATATTTGGAGTACTGCGAATATCGAAAGGAACTGGACAAGAAAACACTGAAAGCATATCGCATTGACCTGCGTCAGTATTTTGAATATGTAAATGCGGATGAACCTGATAAAGAAAAGATTGAGGAATATGTTACCTATTTGCATAAGAGTTACAAGCAAAAGACGGTAAAGCGGAAGATAGCTTCAATGAAAGCATTTTATAATTATTTAGAAGAAAGTGAAATCATTGCTGAAAGCCCTTTCCGAAAAATAAAAGTCAAATTCAAAGAAACAGTAACTCTCCCCAGAATCATTCCCAGGGAAGAAATAGAAAAGCTTTTGAACCATATGTATCAATGCCTGAATGAGAATGATAAAGTATCGCATAAACATATGCTGCGTGATGTAGCTGTAATTGAAGTGTTTTTCGCAACCGGGGCAAGGGTGTATGAAATATCCAACATCCGGGAAGATAGCATTAATCTGAATACGGGTCTAATCAAACTTTTTGGAAAAGGCGGGAAGGAACGGTATGTACAGATTAGTAATACTTCAATTTTAGAGGTCCTGAGAAAATATTATGATGAAAATGAGCAGGCGATCAAGAAAAGCGGCTATTTTTTTGTAAATAACAGAGAAAGCAGATATACGGAACAATCTATCCGGCTGATGCTGAAGAAGTATACAAAGCAGGCCGGCATTGAGAGAAATATCACTCCTCACATGTTCCGTCATTCATTCGCAACATATTTAATCGAGGAAGGGGTAGATGTAAGCTGCGTCCAGCAGATTCTGGGACATAGTTCCATAAAAACAACTCAGATTTATATACATATTGCGGCTAAAAAACAGGCTGAAATATTAAAAGAGCTGCATCCCCGGAATAATATGAAAATCGTTGGTGCGGCATAGCTTTCTGCAGATAAGGATTGATATAATGCAAGGGATTGGAGGAGTATATACTGCTTAAAATGTATAGGTGGCAGTTGCTTTAAAATATTTTAACAGAGATACGGTGAGACTGGCCTAATTTAGGGTAGTCTTCTTGGTATGGGAAATGATATTCTAAGGATTGAAACAATTATAGTAAAAGTAGAAAATTGTTGGATTTGGTAATTCATAGCTACCGATTTGATACTACGGTATTTATTACTATGGAAAAATATGGAACACTCTGTTATAATATGTAACAGATAATATATAATTATCCATCTACCTATAATTATTTTATTGTTAAAATAAGGATAAAAATATGAATTTTTTTAATCAAATTAATGAAGATAAATTAAATACTTTTTTTGATAGTACAGATAACTTTAAACTAATTATTTTGTGGGGAGCACAAGGGGCAGGAAAAACCTTCTTAGTGCATTCAGTGCTTCAAGAAAGTCATATAAAAATTAAAGACATTATTTTCTCTGAAGATAATATAGTTCCCTTTGATTTGCCGGCGAATATTTCATCCCCTTTTTATAATGAAGCTGATATATTAATATACTGTTCAAAATTGTTTTCAGATGACTATTGTTTATGCTTTCAAAATATGGAATTATGTGATTTAGACAGCCAGCGAATTATACATAGATTACTGAAATACCATAAAAGAACGGAGCAAAAGGCTTGTATTATTTTGGAATACAATCTTTCTCATAAACCGGATGATATGCTGTGCTCGTTAACCGAAAATTTCTTACATATAGGAACTCCTAATAAAAAAAGTTTTGAACAATATTATACCGCACACTTTGATTATACACCGGAAACAAAAACTGTTTTTGAAAAAATGATACAAATTTCAAATGGAAATATACAAGAATTTTTGACTACTATCAATCTTTTAGAATATATAGGAGTGTTGCATAAAGACGGAAAACGGTTAATCTATAACCCGCAATCTGAATATAAACTACCAGATAGTCTGTTTAATTTATATATGGATGTGTTCGATAACTTAAAGGTATGCCTACAAGAACCGCTCGTTGCAACTGCCCCTTTTTCTAAAAAAATATATAATACATTAATTCGTGCAATTTATAATAATTACGATAGATTTGAAATATATTTAGAAACATTGTGTGAAAAGGGGTGCTTTATATTTAAAGATACTGAATCATCAGACAAAAATACTCAATATTTTCATGCGCATTTTTCTTTTATCGATGAAAAAGCAAGAAAGGCGATTGTTCTTAAAACCAATCAATCAGAAATAGATGGAATAGTAGCAAAATACTATAATCATTTAGATCAGCTTTATTTCAACAAACAGATTTATGATAATTTACATAACACTGATAAAATACTTCTTTTATCAAAACTGACTCAAAAGCGACAAAATACTCTGAAAATTAATCAGATTGATTACATTGTTGAGTTAATGAAATCTTACTATTGTCAATTTATGTATTTGAATGCAATAAAACAGGGAGAGCGTCTTCTAGAAAGTCAGATTGTGAACATTACTCAGTTAAATGATATATGTCATCTATTTTGGAATATATATTTTAAATCCTTGCTAGCTGTAGGTGATTATGAAAAAATTCTTGGCTATAAGAATCGTTTTGAAGACGAGGATTTAAATTTTTGCATTGCAGTAGCCTTTTATAATTATGGACAACCTGAAGCCGCATTGGAACTTTTGAAAGAAAAACTATATAGAACTGTTGAATACAAAGGCGATGTGCATAATCTTACTGCATCTATTTACGATTGGATAGGAAACAACAAAAAATCGGTCGATGAATTTAAAAAGGCGTTAGCATATGCAGATAATGACAGGTTGAAATATCAGCTATACAAAAAATATAGTATGTATATTGATTTTCGCATTCTGGAATGTCGTGAAAAGTTAAAGTGCGCCATATATTATTATAAAAAGTATAACCTTAAACAATATGCAGAATGTCTGCATAACTATGGTTCTGGCTGTGTGTTTATAAGGGATTTCAGTGAGGCTCAAAAATATTTAGAAGCAGCTGTTGACACGTTGAATAAATGTTGTGCAAATGAAATTTATTATCCGCTTAATTCATTGGCAATTTTATACTGCTATGATAGTAATCAATATGAAAGAGCGTTTGACATTTTAAAAAGAGCCTTAAAATGTGATATTGATATTGCTTTTTGCGAATTGGCACTTCACAATAATTTGTTTAATATTATAATGCATATGGGGAATCTTGATGCAGCTAAAGCAGAAAAAAATGTTTTAGAAACACTATTCAAAAAAGAACGTAATAATTTGAAGGATATTCCGAAAGAACGTCCAGACATACAACATCAGTTACGACAGTTCTATTATAATTGTGCAGTGCTATGCAAAATAGAAGGAAACAATGCTGAAGCTCTAAATTTTTTTATAAAAGCAAAAGAATGTAGTTGTTATCACTCTAATATAATATATTCCATAGATAGAAATATCATTGAATTAAAAGAAGATCATGGTAAAAAAAACATTTTTGAGAAAATAAAAAAGAAGAAAAGACCTTCTCCTACAGAATTAGAATCGTATATCCATAAAAATGACTTATATTTATGTGAGATTATGTTTTGGGGGTAATTATGAACACATATATAGACATGGCAGTAGCAGTTATTTCTGTGTTTGCTCTTTTTGTATCGTATTTTAGTTATAAAGAAAGCCGAAAGGCTCGTATAGAATTTGGACAGTCATTCTTATCTATAAATCTTATTCAAATATCAGGAGAATTATATGCGGTGTTACGAAATATCGGAAATACATACGCATATGACCTGGAAATAAATGTTTCCGATAATTTTGTGAACGGATTTGAGAGTTTATCTATATTGCAGCCAAATACAGCATATGGGTTCTTATTATTAAATGCTCATAATGTATCACAGTATCCTGAAAAAGTTGTGTTTAAAATCAAATATCATGATTACTATTCACAAAAAAAATTTATAGAAAAAAAGTTTGCTTTTAAACTAGTTGATTATTTGAGATATGATATGCACTACAATACGGAGTTCCAATATTATGATATAAAAAAATCATTTTAGTACTCTTTAATACTAATGCTATGCACAAGCATCTGCGGTATCGCGCAAGATGCTTGTGCATAATTCAATTCAAATACCATAGCGGCTTCTGGCAGCTTTTATTATTTCCCCAATAACTTGATAATATTCCAATCCCCTAGTCTTTCCGCATTGCTCAAAAGAACATTCTCTACATAAAGAAGGCATTGTGTTTATTTCAAGGAAGTAAGGTTCTCCTATAGAAGAAATACGAAAATCCATACGTGAATAATCCTGCAAGTGGAAAAATTTATGTATTTCTAGACTATAATCCATAATTTTTTGTTTAAGATTATTCTCAAATTTAAATTCTAGGGTATTTAAAACATTATCAACTTGCTTTCGCTTATTATCATATAAATTTATATCTGTTCTGTCTTCATTCAAAATAGTAACAACACCCCATGCCTCTGCATCTTCTCCGTTTCCTATAACTGGAACAGTAATCTCTGCTCCGGAAATATATTCTTCTGCAAGAAGTTCAAAAGAATATGTTTGAATTAAATACTTTGACTTTTCAATAAATTCCTCTATGGAATGTATGAGGTAGAGTCCCATGCTTCCTCCTTCGCAATTAGGCTTTAAAATAAAAGGAAACTTCAAAGAATGTACTTGATTGATTACTTCTGTTGTCAATATGGAAAAGCAAAATCCTTTCGGGACCGGAATCCCTATTGAATTTACTAGGAGCTTGGTGTGATGTTTATTTAAATTAATACTCATTCCATATGTATCAGAAGCAGTATGTGGGATTTCATACAATTCAAGTAAGCTCGGCAGAAGTGCCTCTCTGTTTCTGGAACCAAAACCCTCTGCAATATTAAAAATTAAATCGCAGTTAAATATACCTCTGGCTAATTGGTCACAAAGTTTATGTACATTACCAATGTACTCAAGTTCATAGCCATTTTGTTCTATAGCTTTCCCAATTTCGGAAATTGTCTGTAAGGTAACAAAATCTGTATACTCAAGATTCATTTCAGAATACCCATAATCACTTTTAGTATCATAACAAAATCCTATTTTCATAATAGATTGCTCCTTCCCAAACTTTTAAATCACACTGGATTTTAATCAATTCGTTCTTACCACATTTTATTGACAACAGATAATTATATATTATCCTTTGAACAAACGGGAATTATCAATAAGGGATAGCAGGCTTGGAAGAAAAAGGTGTTAAGCTAGAGAAGCTAACTGGCATTGCTACCATTGGTGTCAGGCACCATCAAATTTTTAGAAAACTACTCTTAAAAACCCTTCTCTGTAATCTTACAAAGAAGGGTTTTCGAGAATAGATTAAGCTTTATAAAACTCTTTATACCATTCGGCAAATTTTCGAAGGCCATCTCTCAAACTTGTACTAGGTTTGAATCCGAAATCTTCTTCCAATGCAGTAGTATCTGCGTAAGTGATCGGAACATCACCTGGCTGCATAGGAACCAGTTTTTTATGTGCTTCGAAATCGTAATCAGCAGGCAGAACTTCGGCACGAGTCAGCTCTTGTTGAAGAATATCTACAAAGTCAAGCAGATTTTCAGGCTGATTGTTACCGATATTATATACGGCGTATGGAGGAATCGGAAGTCCATCTTCGCCGTTTTTCTTTTCAGGAGCAGCCTGCATTACACGTTTGACTCCTTCTACAATATCGTCGACAAATGTAAAGTCTCGTTTGCAGTTTCCATAATTAAAGATTTGAATTGTTTCTCCTGCACGTAATTTGTTTGTGAATCCAAAGTATGCCATATCTGGTCTTCCGGCAGGTCCGTATACGGTGAAGAAGCGGAGTCCTGTGGATGGAATATTATAAAGCTTACTGTAAGCATGAGCCATCAATTCGTTTGACTTTTTAGTGGCAGCATACAGTGAAACCGGATTATCTACCTTATCGTCTGTAGAGTAAGGGATTTTTTTGTTGCTTCCGTATACAGATGAGGAAGAAGCATATATCAAATGCTCTACTCCATGATAAGAATCGTTACAGGCAGCAGCATCGTAAGAATGACGACATGCCTCTAAAATGTTGTAAAATCCAATCAGGTTTGATTCAATATAAACGTCAGGGTTTGTGATAGAGTAGCGCACACCTGCCTGAGCAGCCAGATTTACAACAACGGTTGGTTTATACTCTGTAAAAATCTGATCAATTAAAGTTTTGTCGGCGATAGATCCTTTTATAAAATTCCAAGATGATGCAGTATGTTTCTGGACTTCTTCTTCAATTTTTCTTAAACGATATTCCTTAATTGAAACATCATAATAATCATTCATATTATCGATGCCGATGATATGAACAGGCTCTGTAGTACGAAGCAATTCAAGAACGAGGTTAGAGCCGATAAAACCGGCTGCACCTGTTACAAGAATCGTTGCATTTTTTAAAGTTACATTTTGATTTTTCATAGCACTTTCCTCGTTTCAAAACTTGAATCTGTATTAATTATTATTGAAAGATAATTAGTCGCGCTGGAATAAGTCTCTTGTATATACTTTATCACGGACATCATCCAGACAAGAATCATAACGATTGGCAATGATACTGTGGCTGAGCTTTTTGAATTCAGCAAGATCATTTACAACTTTACTTCCGAAAAATGTTGTTCCATTTTCAAGTGTTGGTTCATAGATTACAACAGTTGCACCTTTCGCTTTGATTCGTTTCATTACGCCCTGGATACTGCTCTGACGGAAGTTATCAGAATTACTTTTCATAGTCAGTCTATAAACACCGACAACAACTTCTTTTTCTTTTGCTGCATCCCATGAACTATTCGCTTCATAAGCACCTGCCAGTTCAAGCACGCGGTCAGCAATAAAGTCTTTTCTTGTTCGGTTACTCTCTACGATTGCACTCATCATATTCTGAGGAACATCATTGTAGTTAGCAAGCAGCTGTTTTGTATCCTTTGGTAAGCAATATCCGCCATATCCGAAAGATGGGTTATTGTAATGTGTTCCAATTCTTGGATCTAAACACACACCATTGATAATATCCTGTGTATTCAGTTCTTTCATTTCTGCGTAAGTATCTAACTCATTAAAATAAGAAACACGAAGTGCAAGATATGTATTTGCAAATAATTTTACAGCTTCAGCTTCAGTGAATCCCATAAATAATGTGTCAATATCTTGTTTGAGTGCACCTTCCTGAAGAAGTGCAGCAAAATCTCTTGATGCTTTTACAAGACGTTCATCATTTTTATCAGTAGAAACAATGATACGGCTTGGATAGAGGTTATCATAGAGCGCTTTGGATTCTCTCAAAAATTCCGGGCTGAAAATAATATTGCTTGTGTTATATTTCTTGCGGACAGAGTCAGTATATCCAACAGGGATTGTAGATTTAATCACCATGATTGCATCTGGATTTACTTTCAAAACAAGTTCGATGACAGCCTCCACAGCGGAAGTATCAAAATAGTTTTTCTTGCTGTCATAGTTTGTAGGTGCTGCAATGACAACAAAGTCAGCATTTTTATAAGCTTCCTCACCATCTAAAGTAGCTGTCAGATCAAGCTCCTTCTCAGCAAGATATTTCTCAATATAATCATCCTGGATAGGAGATTTCTTATTATTAATCAAATCAACTTTTTCAGGAATGATATCCACTGCAGTAACGTGATTGTGCTGCGCAAGCAAAGTTGCGATAGAAAGTCCTACATAACCTGTACCTGCAACGGCAATATTAAGTGGTGCCGGTGAAGCAAGTTTATTATTTGTGTTATCTACGAAAACTTCATCTGGTTCAAATCCAAGAGCTTCGCACAATGCTTCCAACTGTGGAATAGATGGAAGAAAATCTTCTTTCTCCAGGCGGGAAATTAATGCACGATTGATTCCTGTTGCATCGGCAAGTGCCTGCTGTGTCATGTTTTGTTCTTTTCTCTTTGTAGCAACCAAGTCAGCTAAAAGAGACTGAGATAATTTCTTCATAATGAAATCCTTTCTTTAATGTGTGTATTTTAATAGTTATACAATACAATGTTGCTTTAAATAACAAAACTGTGTTTGCTAATTATTGGTTTTAACGTATTTATAGTAACATAAGATGCGAGAAGGCGCAAGAGGGGGATGGGAAAAGAGTAGAAATGTTATGATAAATAACATTAGTGGAGGCGAAAAGGAAGAGGGAGAGCTTTGGTGTTGAAAAAGTATTCGGTGGAAACTACGCGGCAGGAAGCAATTTATCAGAAGTATGATTTCATTATTTGTGGGTAATGAGAACAGTATGTTTAAGAGTCGAAAAATGTCGAAATTTGTCACATAAATGGAGTTGGATTAAAAATGTTAGGGGAGTATAATCAAGTTAAGAAGAATGGTGCATAGTTTGAATTGAAGAATTAAATACTGTTAAATGAAAGAAAAATTAAATAAAAGAAGGAATAAACAAGATGATAAATATAGTAAAAATTGATTCACTGGAAGATTTGTATACTCTGTTTATTGATCAGGAATATGATGCAGAGATTGAGCGGTACAGATCAAAATATTTATACCGGGGGTTATCAAACGAGGGATATTCGTTAGTGACAAGTTTAAAAAGAAATTGTAAGGAGAAGCAAGGAGAACTAGAAAAATCTATATTACGTAATTTTACTAAGTATGCAGCAATAGAAGATCCGGAATTGAAGGAATCCATATGGCGGCAGTTAATTATTGGACAACATCATGGCTTGCCTACAAGATTGCTCGATTGGACCTATTCACCTCTGATGGCTTTGAACTTTGCAACGAGTGGAGAAGATATGTCATATATGGATAAGCAGAATTGTGTGGTATGGAAGATTGACATCGAGGAACTTAATTCAAAATTGCCAATTATATATCGAAAAAAGTTAAAAGAAGAGCGAGCTTATTTGTTTACAATAGAAATGCTAGATCAGTTAGAAAAAGATTTGGAAAAATATGATTCAGATATGAGTGGAAAAGCAATGGTCTTAATTGAACCACCATCAATTGATCAGAGGATTATAAATCAATATTCCTATTTCAGTATTATTCCATTACAGATGGATGATATTGAAGAATATTTGAATAGTGAAACAACTCATACAACGAAGTATATTATTGATAAGACTCTTAAATGGAGAATAAGAGATATGCTTGATCAGATGAATATTAATGAGCGTGTTACATATCCTGGATTAGATGGTCTTACACAATGGATAAAACGACATTATTATGTGAAATAATGTGGATGGGGGAGAGCAGATGAGAGATAAAGTGATAGATGTATTTTTTGCTTCAACCAACGAATCGGAAGAATTGGTACAAGTGTTAAAAAAAGAACTGAAGCAAATTAATATTGCAATAGGCATAAAAAGAAAAATAATGTTCAGAGAACAAGACTGGAAAATGTGTGCAATACCGGGAGCGGGAAATCCAGAACAAAAAATACGAGAACAATTTCCAGCATCGGAAATGTGTATTTTTGTTGGTGTGTTTCGCTTTCAATTCGGAATGCCGACAGGAAATATAAATCCGGATACGCAAAAAGCATTTGAGTCGGGAGTGGAAGAGGAGTTTTTCTATGCATATAAATGTAAGCAAGAGATAGGAAAGCCGGAAATTATGATTTATAAATCTGCAGAAGAATATGTACCTAGAAAATTGGCAGTTCAGGGGCAGATGGATAAAATAGATAAATTCTTTAAAGAATTTCAGGCAGATGGAAAATATCCAACATTATATAAAGAATATAAAACATTGGAAGATCTTACAATAGCGTTTAGACAAGCAATATTTCGATATTATTTGGATTTGATTGAAAAAGAGAATCAGAAAAATGTTCCACAAATAGGAAAAACATTAAAAGAAAACGGATACGTGGACATTTTTGTGAATGAAAGGAATGATGAAAGAAATCAGTTGAAAAAAGAAGAAATTAAGAAAACAGAAAAGCTATTATTACATGCAAAATCGTGTCATGCTTTTTTGGCCAGGGGAATCGTGTTTAACGAAGAAATCCGAAAAGCACTCGAGCGAGGAATGAGGATGCGAATCATTATGCAAAATCCTTGGTCATTGAATTCCCTGTATTTGTCATTAAATGAAGAAGAGTTTAAAAGTAAAAAGCAATATAAAGATTATGTAAATCACAAATTGGACAGTGAGGAGATTATAAGTATATTTGAGCAGAGTCACTGGTACAACGAACGATTTCTACTTGCGATAAAAGGGTATAAAGAATTAAAGAAACAGTATTATAAGAACATAGAATTAAAAGTATGTGATGAGGATGCTTCAAACTCAATTTTTTTATCAGAAGATTATATTTTTTTTGAACCATACTTAAATACTATTCGTGCAGGAGAAAAAGCATTATCTTTATTTGAAATTCAGGCAGATAATACGTCGGAATTATATAAAGATTCAGAAAAATATTTTGAAAACATGTGGAAATCAAGCTATTCATATTGCAAATTTTCCAAAAATCAGGAGTTACATAAAAATAGATTGAAAGGTTTTTTAGATGGAGAAAGGGAATCAAAAAGAAAATAAATCTCATCTACCAGAGATAATTGATTATAGAATTACTTCTGAATGTAATTTAGCATGCCCGTTTTGTTTTGGTACGCGCAAAAGCGACATACTTGACTTGAAGGAGATATTCCGTTTTTTTGAAAAAATGAGAGAATTAGGACTCAAAACCGTTGTGATTACAGGTGGCGAACCGACTTATTCTACACGATTTAAAGAAATTGTATTGGGATTGAAGAAATTGGGGTTGCAGTTGTACCTATCAACAAATGGCTTCTTTTGGAATCGAGGAGTTATGGAACCTTCATTTATTATAGACAATTTTGAATGCATATCATTGCCGTTGGAAGCGGATAATCCTGATATTCATAATAGTATGAGAAGAGGCGAAAAGAATCATTTTGATATTGTGAAAGAAATTTTGGAATACATAAAAGAAAATTCAAATATGAAAGTGAAAATAGGATCAGTCGTCACGAAAAAAAATTACAATAATATAGCTAATATTTTGGATGAGTTAAAATATTTTCCAGATAGATGGAAATTATATCAATTATGTAAATCGGAATATAATCAAAAGTACTATGAGAAAAATAACGTTTCTGATTATGAGTTTTCGAAAGTAGTAAAAGACATCAAAGAAAAATATAAAAATGAAAATATTATCATTTCATTTTTATATGAAAAGGATAGAGACAAAAAACATTTGTTTTTAGAACCGGATGGAACACTTATGGTTATATCAGACAATATGGAAAAAAGTATTGGAAATTGTAGTGAGGATATGTCAGTTTTGCTGAAAAAAATTGTAGCAGAACTAGATTATAGAGAGGTAGAAAATAACTTTATAAATAGTTTTTAAGGAAATGAAGGTAATATATGAAAATACTGATTATGGGGGACATACATAGTAATTATGTAGCTTTCAAAAAGTGCATTGAAGAAGAAATAAATAATGTTGATAAGATAATCATGATGGGGGATTATGTGAGTGATTGTCCATATCCACAGCGGACTATGGAACAAGTTCTGTATTTAAAAAAATACTTTCAGACTTGGTTAATTAAAGGAAATCGTGAAGATTATCAGATTATGCATAGTAGGGGGAAATTAGATTTTTGGACGCAGAATTCTTCGACAGGGTCATTATTATATACATATCAAAATTTGTCTAAGGAAGATATTAAATTATTTGAGAAATTAAATGATTCGGAAATAATAGATTTAGAATCTGGAAAACAGATTTTTGTATGTCATGGAACGCCAGAGTCAAATCGAATAGGGATATTTCCTGATACATCAGATATAAAAAGTTATATTTCTGATTGTTGTATGCAAATCATGATTTGTGCACATACGCATCAACAATTTGTATATTCGTATAAAGATAAAGTTTTGATAAACCCTGGTTCAATTGGTTTGCCATTAGGTTCGAATGGAAAAATGCAATATGCAATACTGGAATGGACGAAAGAGGGGATGAATATTCAAATGAAAAATAAAGCATATGATGTGCAAAAAATAATATGTGATTTTGAAAGCAGTGGGTTAGATAAAATGGCACCGATATATTCAAAAACAATTAAAGATGAATTAGTGTCAGGATATCCATATATGCCATGTACCTTAGAAAAGGCAAAGGAATTAATGAAACAACATGAACATACAGGAGAGGCTCAGAATATACCGGAGAGGTATTGGGAAGAAGCATATAGAGTTGTTACCTTTGATAAGGAAAGGGATAATCTGGTAAGATAGAACTTTGGCACATATGACCATGTTGGTACCATTAAAATTTTCTGTAGTTTATGTCCGGGTTTTAGTATTGTTTCAGTAGAGTTATAATGTTATACTATCTGTATATATAGATTGTTGTAACATGATGATAATAGTAGAAAGAGGGAAAAATATGTTTGAGCATGTTGATACACAAAAGAAAACAGATGATTTTGAAAGAAGAATAACAAAAATATATAACAAATATGCAGAAAAAGACATAGCAGAGGAATATATGGAATTATGGAATGGATTTGTTGAATTGATTCAGTATATCCAGAACCAGAATACAATTGACAATATGTCGCCTATGGAAATGATAAAGCTGTTAAAGGAAATTGGAATGACTGAAACTGATATTAAAGAGTTATTTTTACAACAGATGAAAGTGAATTAAGAAATATGATACATACAATTTCGGAATTGCTAAAAGAAGTAAGTGAATTCAGATCTGAATTTTTGGATGAACAAATATATTATCGGGGACAGAAGAATGGTACAAACGCAGGGTGGATATTGTTACCTACATTTTATCGCGAAAAAAAGAAATATAAAAATGTATCATTTTATACAGATAAGAAAGAAGAAATTAATATAATATATAAGTTTATTGAGAAAAATTATGGCTATTTTAAAAATATTGAGTTTGATAATTTGATAAGTATACTTAATGTCTTGCAGCATTATGGATTTCCGACAAGAGTTTTGGATGTAACACAGAATCCCTTGGTAGCACTTTATTTTGCACTAGAAAATGTGGAGTTGAATGATAATAACCAGCCTGTTGTTTATTTGATTTATGCTAAAGAAACGCATGCCAGTCATTTGATTAATGCAGATTTAAATAAATTTTATTTTGACGAACAAAATGAAAAAAGAAGAACAGATTCGATAATTCTTGTTAATGGCTGCGTACTTTCAGAGCGAATTAAAAATCAAAAAGGTGATTTTATTTTATATTATTATGAAGATGATATAAATAAAAATAAAAAATTTACGATAAAAGAAGTTCTGATTTCGCCAGATTCAATAAATAATTTGAAAACGGAATTGAAATTAATCGGAATAAGTAAATCAACAATTTATCCAGCATTGACAGAAGAAACAACGAAATTGAAAATACAATTAGAAAGTATTGAAAAGCAGATAGCGATCAAAGAAAATGTGAAAAGACTTGCTTTGCCAAGACAAAATTCAGGAGAGCGTGTCTCGGAAATCTTAAATGATGAACAAATACCTCGAAAATATTTGAATAAAAAGAAAATGTTTGCTGGAATAGATTTAAACAGAAACGATTATAAAGAATGAAGGTAAAATGTATTGAGTTCATTGATGCCAAGTATTATTAAACAGAAGATTATAATGAATTTCGGTACAAAAAGAGAATCATCAGTAGATGGTTCTTTTTTTGTACGAGTAATGAGAACAGTATGTTTAAGAGTCGAAAAATGTCGAAATTTGTCGATGGATTTAATTTGAAACAATCAATATATGGTATGAAAGCATCGTGGAATGTGTTAATATAACATATATATTGTATGAATTGGAGAAAACGTAGAAACTATGTTATTTGATAAAGATTTATTTGAATCGAAATATGTACCGATAGAACAAAGAACACCGGTAGATACTTTAATATTAATCGGAAATGGATTTGATATCTGGCAGAATTTGGATACAAGCTATCAATCATTTGAAAAATATTATGAATCACATCTAGGGGAGATGCTGGAACGTCTTCATTTAAAGAAATATACAAAATATAATGACGATGGGACACCGACAGTCGATTTGAAGGGCAATATTATTACATATTCAGATGTTGAATTGTTTTACGGAGACCCATTTAAACCACAAAAATTGAATCATACATTTTGGGGGAATTTTGAAACAGCCATGGATAAAATAGATGATCAGCAAATTAATTATTTCTTTGGAAGAGGTGGAGTAAAAAATATTAAAAAGTGTGCAGAAAATGCTCAAAAAATATTAAAGGAAATGTTTCGGGATTGGGTGGCAACAATTGATATTAGTGAGGAAATTTCGAAGTATGCATTTGGTGATAATGTATTGTTCGTAAATTTTAATTATACGGAAACTTTATTAAAACGTTTCGATGTGAAAGCTGTGAATGAATTTCATATTCATGGTGAAGCAAAAGATAAAGATTCTATTATTGTAGGGCATGCAACACATCCAGAGTATCCATACGAACCATTAAGATTGTTTAAAAATAAACCTCGAATGGAAGGCTTGTATTATATAGAAGAATTTTTATATAATTCTGATAAGCATATAGAAGACAATTATATGAAGCTACAAATGTTTTGTGGATTACATGGAGTTAGAATAGAAAATATTAAGAAAATATTAAGAAAATTTATGTCCTGGGGTTGGGATTTGGAGATGCAGATTTAGGATATATAAAACATTTGGTATATGAAACACAAGGAATTTCAGAAGATCCGGAGATGTTTTTGGAAGAAGTGGAAAAAGAATATTTGGATTGTTTGGATCATGATGGAATTATGCATATCAACATGCAATATGCTTTCAGTCACAGGGAACGTGTGATGAAAAAGAAGCCAATTAGTTTTCCAGAATATGAACTTTTAGATGAGATGATTAAACCGTATGTCGAAGATCCATATCAACATGTGGAAAGAGATGTACAGTTACGATTGGAAATGGCTGGTGTGAGAAGACGTTTCGGGGAAGAACAGGAAGAGCGAAATAAAAAAATGCGACGGGAATATTTGCGGATGCTGAATAAAAGAATGCATTTGGGAGTTCTTACGCCGGTAGAAGCATTTTTGGAGCATGATCCCCAAACACCTTATGATAATTTAGGGGCAGAGTGGCATATTTCATATCATAGTGAAGAGGACCGTGAACGTATTAATAGAATAATGCAAAGCTATGGCTGTAAGAATTATAAACTTTATCCAGAGATTGAACAGTGTATTGAACGGTTTAAAAAGTAAGGAATGTTGAGGTGGATTTTATAAAAACAGAGGATATAATAAATATATATTTTAAAACATAAAAGAGGAATATAATTATGAGGATACACAAGACAATCCCAGGGATGTTAGATATACACATGGGTGAAATTACGAAATATGTTAAACAAAATCAGATAGATGCAATTGTGAATGCGGCGAGTCCGACTTTGATGGGAAGTAGTAGGGCAAGCGTTGATAAAAGTATCCATGATATAATAAATAAAGAATTAAAACATGGTTATAAATTTAAAGATGAAATCCGTAAACAGTTGGATGGAACAACAAAAGAACCAGAAGATAAGATACGTTGTGCAAGAGGACAGGCGGTTGTAACAAAAGGGTACGATTTGTGTAAGTATGTAATACATGTGGTCGGACCGCACTGTGATGGAACACAAAATTCAATGAATCGATCATGGTGCTGTACAAGCAGTTGTACGAAAATATTGGAGTCTTGCTATAAAAATATTATGCAGGTTCTAAAAGATTGTTGGGATGTTGAAGCAGTAGCAATACCGATTATTGGGGCAGGGAATTATGGAATACCATTTGAACTTGCAACTAGAATTGCAATTGCAACTATTGGAAATGTTTTAGTAGAATGGGAGGCTGAGGATGAAGAATATTTTCAGCGGATGCCATTGAAAAAAATAACAATTTGTATATACCATCAAGATATACAAAAAGAAAAGCAGCATGCAAGTTATGCACAAAAGATATTAGATAAATATGATATTGCTTTTATCAAAAAGCATAGAGTAGTATATCAAAATTCATGGTCGGCACAAACCAGATATATATATGATTTAGCAAAGAATGATACAAAGCGAGGATATTTTACAGTTGCTCGTTTATTTCGTATGCTGTTGTTATTGATGCGAACAGCATTTATGCCGATTTTATGGTTGAAAGATATAATAGGCAGATATGATTGGAATCGTAGACGGGGAACAGTAGAAATCATTACATTTATAAAGCTTTTATTGCCGATTTTCATACATATATTAATAACAAAGGATGTTACATTAGGAAATGATAATATAGGGTACAAATTTATAATCCTATATTTGATGATGGATACGATTACTTATTTGATCTGTCTGATTGTATTGTCGGATATTCAAAGACCTTCTGCAAATGTAATAAGGTCTATTATATTATTGCTTGTAAACTATTTGGAGGTTTCTTTGGATTTTGCAATATTATATTATTTATATGCTGGTTGTAAAGTTGGATTTGGCGAGATGATAGGGTATAGTGTTTTGGATATGACGGTTGTAAGTCAATACATGGAAACCAGTATGATTAAAATTTTAGATTATGCAAAAGCGGGAAGCCAGTTCTTTTTTATGACAATGGCGTTTGGATATTTTGCAAATCATTTACATCAGAGAGAATTTAGAAGCTAGAGGGCATACCGGACACCATTAAATTTTTATATCGATAAGAGTAAATCTCTCAGATAAACTGACAAAGGAGTCTATTATACACAATAAAGTATAACAAACTCCTTTTTCGACTATTCACCTAATCGCCTATATCAGTATGCCCCTGTTCAAATTCCCACTGTAGACCGTATTTGTCGATAAAATAAAAATAACGAACTTCGCTGAGAATTTTTGCTGCCTGTTGATTCCTTTCATCTGTTTCCGGCGTCTTTTGATCAAAGAAATGAACCTCGTCCGGTGTGGTTTTGCTGATCTGAAATACTTGATAGTCTTCCGTTTCATTGATCAGTTTTGTGTCTGGCATAGATTTTATATGTAAAAATGCCTCATCAATATTTGTGATTTTTAGTGCTACATGACGGGCACCGCTGACATCATTAGCGGCAAAAAAGACGGGCTCCTTTCGGCCTTCCGGTGAGTGGTACTGCATGAGTTCCAGTGTCAGCTTGGTGCCAGGGACATTTACGAAGGCAATGGAAACGTCTCCATCTGCCGCTTCCTTAACAAAGCCACCGGCCTTGAAGAAACCTTCATTTTTCCAATGCGACAGATAATGATCAGGTACTACACCCAGGAGTTTCTGATAATAGTCAACAGCTTCCATCATATCATCTACAAAAATACATACATGGGACACCCCGGCAAATTTTGGCATAGCGGCCTGAAGATGTGTGTCACAGTCAGGTTTTGTGGATATATTTACATTAGATTTCATCATTTGAATCAGATCCTTTCTTTTTTATTGTGTGCTCTGTTAATATGACTGCAGCTCTTGAGATGGCATCCTGTTTTTATTTGATGATGCCGTGATCTCTAGCCAGAGCCTCAATGCTACGGTCGTAGGTCGCTTCAGCTTCTGTGGAAAAGAAGCAGCCAGGTACCCCTTCGTTGTGGTCGCGGTGATGAGCTACGCAGGCGCAACATTTACCATGGTTTGGACAGGCGTAAGTGCAAGGACAGTCACGATTGTTATCACATGTGTTCTCCATAATGTAATTCTCCTTTTCTCGCTTTTTCAATTCCATTTTGTACATTTGATCAGGTATAAAAATGTTTCAAAAGGAAATGTCTTATTTTTAGTATAAAAGAAAAACGCAGAAAAAGCGGTCCCTTTGCGTGAAATAAGGCTTTTTCTGCGTGAATAAATCATATGAAATTTCATGAGTGGATCATATAAGAAAAATAGTTGTTTTTTAGCTCCTTGTATCTGTTCTGGGAAATCGGAATACTTTTTCCGTTTGTCAGTAACAATTCACGAGTGCTTAGCTTTCGGATAAAATCCATATTGACAATATAGGCTCTATGTGGCCGAACAAACGAGGGGTGATCTTTTAATACTTCCATCAGTTCTACTAATGTTGCCGATGTTTCAAGGGAAGAACCATCAGACAATGTAACAATCTGGTTATGATTAAAGCTTTCAATGCAGACCAGTTCGTAAACAGGTATACGGTGTAAACCGGTTTTTGATTTTAGTATAATGGATGGATTTTTTGTGGGTAATAGTCGATGAATACAGTCAAGTACTGCATCGTCAAAATCAAGTTTATCTACAGGTTTTATTAGATAGCCAGAAGCTTTTACGCTGAAAGCATCCACAGCATATTCTTTGGAAAATGTCAGGAATAGAATTTCAGCCTTTTCTTTTCGCTCACGGATTCGTTTTGCCAGAGTTACGCCTGTCATATGTGGCATGACAACGTCCAACAAGTACAGATCAAAACCACCGTTTTTTTCAATATCATTAAGCAGATCAAAAGGTGAGTCATAAGTCTGTATCTGCAGATGGTTTTCTGGGTGTTCTTCTGAAAAACGAATAGCCAGTTCACAGATTTGTTTTATATCGTTTTGGTTGTCATCACATATTCCTATGCGCAGCATATGTTTCACCTCTCGTCTTGTTATGATACTAAATGGTATCATAGAAAGAATAAAATCGCAATATTTCAGCAATTCAGGATAATGCATGCTGTTACAGAATTGTCTTCTCGTTGATAACAGATATTTCCATCATATTTATCAATAGCCATAAGGATGCTTTCGATACATGTTCCCTTTGGCATGATCAAATCATTTTCAATCACAAGGTCAGATCTGCACGGGTTACTGCATACAATGATCAGCTTTCCTTTTTTTACGCGAAGATTTACTGTAATCTTATCGTGAGAGTTACATGCCAGGCAACCGTTTATCGCATTTTCTAAAAGATTTGAGAGAATTGCTACAAAATCCATATCTGCGACGGCTATATTTTCAGGTATGTCAGCTACAACAGAAAGGGTGAGATTTTCTTTCTGAGCCCTGTTGTAAAAGTTGTTTAAAATCGCATTAACTGTAACCTGTTGGCAAAAATCAGTCTGATTTGCAGTATCTAGACCTTGAATGAAATTTTCAATATAATGGATCGCTTCCTGCGGTTTCTCCTGCTTTATAAGAAGATTGATATTTTGCATATGATGTCGGAAATCATGGCGCATAGCTTTGGCTCTTGATTCGTTATCTCTGGTTAGTGCAAGTTGCCCTTGTAAGTATTGTACGTTTTGTCTGATCAGCTCCATCTTGACTTCCTCGTTCAGATGCTGAATCGTGCCAAATACTATCCACAGTACAGCACAATAAATCATCAAGGTTGTGATAAATAGGAGAAGGTACTCGACGGGATGCCCGGTATACATGAGAAAATCGACAAGCGTTGCAAATACTATCAGAAACAGGATAGACACAAAAGTGATCGAGTACCATGTTTGCTTCTTGTTTCCAGGTACAGCGTGCATATAAGGTCGGACAAAATAGAAGTACAGCAATAACGCAGGGAGATTTAGCAATATTCTCACAATGCTTCTGGCATACATCTGGTGGATGGTCGATAAATTCAAAAACAACCCATCACAGATTAAAATAGAAATGCAAATAAAAATACAAAATAAGTTTGCATAAGTGATGACCAAAAATATTTTTTTGCAGAAGGTATCAGAAGAAGTATACAGAAACAGCAAAAAAGCAGGTAATATAGTTCCGATAAACGAAAATGGTATTACATATGGGGAATCTTTGCCTAGCAAAGAAAATGCCAACAAGGACCAAATGGTAAAAAATACAGCATAAAGTCCATAGAACAGTAAGGTTTTTTTGAGAGAATATTTTCGCTCTGTCATCACGGCAAACCAAAGAAGATGAGCGATTACGGTGATAATTGATATCATAGCCAGATGGTTCAATGTATAGGACCTCTCTTTCTGAGTGATTGAACCAGTGTAGGGTTCTAATCTAATAATTTGAGTATAAAGTATTTTTATGTGATTGTCTATCGGAAAGCCGTTAGGGACGGGGTTTCTGGCTCTTTTTGTATGATGCCTGTGCAAAAAAATTTCTTGGCTACAAAGACATACTGGCTAGAATTTTGATAGAGGCGGTCGAAGAATTCCGAATGATGTCACCGGAAGAAGTGAAACCATTGATTGAAGACGATATACATATTGGAAAGATCCCTGTTGACCCAGGTCTTACCAATGCAGTTGTAGGAGTGGACGAAGATGGCAAAGAAATCATAGGAATGAATACAGTAAATGAAGAAGTGAACGCCGGATACATTTTATTTGATATTATTTTTTATGTGCGCTTGAAAGCGGGACGTTCAAAGATTATCATAAATGTAGAAGCACAGAGAAAAGAACCGACGGAATATGATATTCTTAACCGAGCTGTTTTTTACGCCAGTCGAGAAATCTCGTCCCAGAAGAACCGGGATTTGGTGAATATTGTTATGATAGGGCTGGCAAAAGAAATTTCACCTAAAGAAGAAAAACATAAACTACATCGACTTCTGGGCGCACTATTGTCAGAAACACTAAGGGAAGAGGAAAAATTAGCTATACTCAAAAATGAATATCATATACCGATGGAAAAATCAATAAGGGAGGATGTGAAAGTAATGTGTAATTTAAGTGAAGGAATAGAAGAACGTGGAATAATGAAAGGAAGAGCGGAAGGAAGAGCAGAAGGAAGAACAGAACTCCTAAAACAATTAGTTCAAAAGAAACTAGCTAAAGGACAGAGTGCGGAAGTTATAGCAGAGGATCTGGTAGAAGATATTGAGGTTATCCGGACAATTGTGGATGAAATTCAAGCAGAAGAATAAGAGAATGAAAAAATCCACAGAAACCACATTGGTGTCAGTAGTATTAAAATGAAAGGAAAAATATATAAATGGCAGAACAAACAAAAGGATTATGTAAATATTGTGGTAAAGAGTATACCAAAGGTGGCATGATTCGGCATTTGCCAGCTTGTAAAAAGCGAAAAGAAAAATTGGAGAGTGAAAAAGGAAAAAGAAAATGTGGCTATTTTCAGATTGTGATCATGGCAAAGTACAGTAAGAAATATTGGTTGATTATTGAAGTTAGTGAAAATGTTACATTAAAAGAATTAGATAAATTTATTCGTGATATTTGGGTAGAATGTTGTGGACATCTAAGTGCGTATGAGATAAATGGAATATCATATGAACTTTATCCGGATAAAGATAGATTTTGGGGAACACCTGCCAGACATATGAATTATAGACTGAGAGATGTGGTTAAAGTGGGGGATAACATATCTTATGAATATGATTTCGGTTCGACAACGGAATTGATACTAAATGTACATAGCTATCGCGAGGGGATAAGAACAGCGGATGAAGTTGTCATTTTGTCACGAAATAATCCACTTGAAATTATTTGCAGCCAGTGCGGTAAGAATAAAGCAAAGTGGGTAAATCCGGAAGCCTATTATGATGAAAAACCATTTTGGTGTGAGGAGTGCTTGAAAGAAGAAGCTGGCATGGAGGAGGATATCTATGGGATAGAATATATGCTTCCAGTATGTAATTCTCCGAGAATGGGAGTATGTGGTTATGAAGGAAGCACGAGATATCCAGACCAGTTCGAGCCAGATAAATAATTGGATAAAAAGTGCCATCAGTATTAGATTCACGAAAATATTTAATCAAAAGGTGTTAGGTACTATTAATGGTACAATTAAATAAGAAGGTAAGCAGAAAGTGGAAACAAAGGAATTGGTGAACTTATTGCTAAAACGATTTGAGATAGAATCGAAGAAAAATGACAGAGGTGGTATTTACGCTTATACACAGCGTAAGTTGGCTTATAATTCAAATAAGATTGAAGGCAGCACATTAACAGAGAAACAGACAGCATCTATTTTTGAGAATGGAACGATTACAGCAGATGGTACAATCTTTCAAATAAAAGATATCGAGGAAACGACAGGACATTTTACAATGTTTAATCATATGCTGAAAACGTATGATA